>OLSK01000493.1_pt1 | contig 35008 bp, 28 predicted proteins | sample 1672781 | NCBI WGS metagenome assembly OLSK01 (sample SAMEA3136723, study PRJEB25190) | human gut metagenome | biome: human gut; feature: human-associated habitat; material: faeces | place: Austria | collected 2013 | reverse complement strand
CCGATCTCCGGACACACCCGTTCCGAAGCCTCCCCACGGCAAAACGTCCTTTGATACTCAAAATCTCTTTAAACGAAGCGTCCGGCAGCATCTCATCTCCCTTTTCCAATCCCCAAAGACCTGTTTCCTTATCTACAAATGCCCTCAGCCTGCATGACAGTGACTGCTCCTTCTCATCCGGCAAAACCTGCTCTCTGATGGAAGAAAGCAAACGCCCGTGCTCCATAACCACCACCAAGTCCCCACCGGCTTCAGCCGGCCTTTCCACCACCGGAAAAGCGGTAACGGAAGCATCACAGTTCATCCGTCCGGGCAAACTCCCCTTTCCCGCCATCCGTCCCCGGAACATAGCATCCCAGTTCCATCGCTGTGTAGGAAGCCCGAAAATGCGGTACAGCCCCACATTGTCTATCAGCATACACGCCTCCTTGCCCTCCGATCTCCGCAATCCGCGCCCTACCTGCTGCAAATATTTAGCCAGTGACAAAGTAGGACGGGCCAGTTGTACAAACTCCACATCGGGACAGTCGAACCCCTCGCTGAATACATCCACATTCACCAGCACCTCGATTTTTCCATGTCTGAACTCCTCCACCATCCGCTTACGCTCCATAGCAGGAGTCTTGCTGTCCACAGCCACCGCATTCACTCCCCGCCTGCTGTAATACTCCGCTATCCGCCGGGCATGTTCAATGCTGATGGCATACACCATCCCCTTCTTGCCGGAAGCAAACTGCCTGACACTGCGGTACAGGCGCTCGATACCGGGACGCCTGTTCAGTACCGCATCCATCTCTTTCACCTGATAATCCCCATCGGCCCCCCGTTTCTCCAGACCGTCAATGAGCCGCTGCTCCTCGCTGCCGGGACGGATGGATACATAATCGAACACAGACAACACGCCTTTTTCAATAAACTCGGCAATACTCCACGAAGTAACCAGTACCTCGAACAGTTCCGTGAACCCCCTACGGTTCAGGCGGCAAGGTGTGGCAGTCACACCCAGTTTCTTTGCGGCAGGATAACGCTTCCACATCTCCGTGTAAGAAGCGGCCAAGGCATGATGAGCCTCGTCTATCACAATCAGTCCCGGAGCATCACCCGCCTCATTCCAGTGCCGGGACAGCCATTGGACAGACATCACCCTGACCGGAGTATCCTCCCTCCGGATACCATATTTAGCCAGCGTTTCCTCCATTTGCGCCACCAGTTCCCTACGATGGGCAATAAGCCATACCCCGCTGCCGGCAGAAGACACGAACTCACTGACCACAGATGCCAGCAAATGTGTCTTGCCCGTACCGGTAGGCATCTGCACCATCACACTCCGGTGAGCTTTCCACGCTTCCATCAGACGTGTTTTCATCTCTATCTGATAATCCCGCAACATAAATAATTTGCCGATTTGCTAACGTGCCAATGGAGTAAGAGGATAACTGAAAAAATTATTTACTAGCCAGCATATTATTAATCTGCGCCCGTATATTGGCTATCGTACCGCCCGACACAAGCCGTTTGGCAAAAGGTAGCAACGACTTGATGAAAGCCGCTTTCACCACCGTGTGTTTGTCTACATTCCTACAGTTCTCATCGGCCAGCATCTTTCCTACCACCACCGCCAGTTCGCGTGCCGTGGTACACTCTCCCAAAAGTATCTTGTAAGCCCTCATCACCTTTATATCGGGTATATAGACCGATACGTAAAATTCATCATCCGACAGTTCCGCCGGCTCCTGTGCCGGCTTCTCATCCGTCACACTTTCTGTACTCTCCGTTTTCTCAGAATCTTCCGGTTGGTCGGCGGCCTCATCACCCCGGTCGCCATAAAAGTTCTGAATGGCGGAAGACGCCACAGGGGCAATCAGATTGTTTCCGCCATAAATATTTATCATCATATCAGGTTTTTCATTCATATACTATTTCTTTTCTCTATTCTTTAATTATTATCAACAGATCGTTAATCAAAATCCATATTTTATCAATATATAATCAATAGCATGCACCAATAGTAAACAGATAGTAAACGGTTATGAACCGATTTCCATACGTCATTCCCTACCCGTATATTTGTGCAGATAAATCAAAATCAATTTCTTTTATGAAAGAATACATCATGTCATTTTTCAATGCACCCGTCACCAATAAAATACCCACATGTATAATCCGCAAAACGAAATGTTCGCGCGTTTTGGAACGAAATGTTATCCCACGCAAAACGAAACGTTCTTTTTCTGAAATATTTTCGACCGGCTTACGCCGGTTTATGAGCTGCGCTGAAACGGGATTCGGACACCATCCGAATCCCGTTCGTTTTGTCGCTTCGCTCCCGCTTTGACGCTTTGCGCTTACGCGGCCTCGACAATCGACTTGAACGCGGCCACGCTTGACGCTTTCACGATTTTGCCGCGGAAGGCCAGACGCGAGCCGACATACGTGTACGAGTGCGAGGCATCGTTATTCGCACTCGCATACGACACACCGCCATACGCATACGCATAGTAGCACCCGCGATAGACCACACGGCCTACTGCGGTGCTTATCCAGTACTTGTCGCAGTAGTGGGTACTCGATGAGCCGGCGACACTGCCTACGGGGACTACATCCATGTATTTGCCGTGGGCCACGGCGGTGATGTACTGGTCGCTCGCAGTCTTGCCTTTCACCCACCTTATGCTGCCGTCGGGCATCCAGATACGCCACTTGCCGACATTGCCCGTGTCATTGGGCAGGTCCACATTGTCCATCATGTCGTACTTGTGGCCGAAGATGTCCTCGTAGCCCAAGCAGCAGGTGTTGTTCACCTGCGTCACCGTGGCACCGCCGTAGCTGTCCTCGTCACGGTACCAGGCGTATTGGTGGACGAGGTTGTCGATAAGGTTGTTCGTCACGTTGGGGTTCACACTTTTCGCCTCCTCGTAGCCTATCGTATCGGTCATGCCGCGGCCTGCCGTGCCGCCCGTCGTGCGGTTGTTCGTGTGCTGGCCGGCCCCGCACTGCTCCTGGCTGTCGCGACGACCGTATTTCGCGTAGAACAGGTTGGCTATCCGGGAGTGCATCAGCGCGTCTATCTGCTGCATGCCTCTTTGGGCGGAGTAATAGTGGAAGTCTGTCCAGCTCATGCTTGCCGTGGTGCTGCCGCCGGTGATGCAGGCGCGGAGCTTGCTGCCAACAACCGAACTGCCCACAACGGCGCACAGGTGTTCGTCGTTGGCCACCCAGTCAGGCTCCATGTCCTCTATCCTGCCGCTGTTTGACAGCACCACCTTGTCGAACTCGGCGGTGTTCAGGATGGTGAAGTGCAGGGCGGTGGCTCCCTCCGGGACTTCCGCTATCAGGTACATGCCCGCCTCGAACCTGTTGCTCAGCGTGGGCACGACAACGGAGCTGATGACCGTGCCGGCATCGTCCGTAAAGATGCTCCCCACCAAGTTCGTGCCGGGAACACTCGGGAAGCGTACTCTCTTGTAACCGCTGACGCTTACCTTGCAAACCGAATACGTGCTGTCAGTGCTGTAGCTCTCTGACAGTGTAGACTTGCCGCCCATGATTTTCCTGCCGCTCAGGTAGCCGCCGCTTATACGTTTGATGTCGTCAAGGGTCAATACCGTGGCTTCGGGTGCTTCGGGTATGTTGTCCGCCCCGTTGCTGCTGTAGCAGGAGTAATGTTTTCCGTTCAGGTAGTCGTTCACGCCTTTGCTCCAGAAGAAGGGCTCGTACATCATCCAGTCGCCCTCGCTGCCGTCCAGTTTGGCCGCCGTGCCGTCAGCGTACTTGTTGCTGTCGGTGTCGTCCAGCGGGTAGTAGGTCATCTCGCCGTCTAAGTTGTTCATCGTGGTATCGACGTTCGCGATGTTCACGCTGCGCGTCGTGGGTTTCTTCGTCATCTTCGCAAGCACGCGGTGGCGCTGTTTCAATATGGCAGCGATATGGCCGCTCGCCACGTAGGTGTTGCCGTACTTGTAGCCGGTACCGTTGTCGAGGTTGCTCACGTTCGCGTCGTCCGCCACGTCGTCGTCGAACTCGATCATCGTGTATTCGGGTTGGCGGATGTTCAGCTCGGGGAAGTGGGCGGTATAGGCGGCGTAGGTGTCCTCGTCTAAGTATTTTGTCAGCCTTACGGTGCCCACCAACGCGCAGGTGTCCGTGGAGTTGCCCTCGGCGTCCACGCCGCCCATGTCCACAAACCGGTTCAGCCATGTGCCGTCATCCTCACGGTCGATGCCGGTCACCCTTATACGGTCTATGTTGGCGCAGCGGGACAGCAGCGTCTCCCAGTTCAGGCCGGGGCAGGTGTCGAAGATGAGCGTCCGCACGTTGCTCCAGGTCTCTAAGGTGAGGTTGGCCGCGGTGAGCCTGGGCAGGTATTCCAGCCGGAGCGTGGCCAGCGTGCCGGGGAGGTAGGCTTTCGCCACCGGCGCACCTTTGGCGAAGGTCACGCTCTGCACCTTCGTCCCTCTCGCGTCTAATTCCTCCAGCTTCGTCTGGGCGGTCAGGTCGAGGGCGGTGCTGGTGCTGCCGCCGGTCTTCGCCTGTGCCTGGTTCCGCACGTTCAGCTTGCGGAGCTGCCGGCAGCTGCCTATCGACAGCCACCAGCCGGTACTGCCTGTGCCGGAGGATTGCAGGTTCAACTCGCGCAGCACGGTGCATTTGCCCAGGTCTAAGGCGTTCTTCAGGTGGTCGGAGGCACCGGTCATGTCGAGTACCCTCATGCGGCTCGCGCCGTACACGCGCAGCGGGTCGTTCACCGTATAGGCACCTGTGATGGAGAGCGTGGCGGTCTCGTCCTCGCCCACGATGCCGGTGCCGGCGATATTGGGGCTGTTGTTCGTGCCGTAGCCGAAGGCGTAGGGCTCGGCGGCGGTCACCTTCAGGGTGTCGGCGGTATCGGCCGCCGTGCGGCTCAGGTACAGGTCGATGTTGTCGCTCGTGAAGTTGCTCGTGCCGTACTTCGCGTCCAGCAGGGCGAAGCGGTTTTTGATGAAGTATTCTCGGTGGGACTTGTTGCTGCCCTGCAGGGCGTAGATGAACGGCCAGACCTTGCCGTACATCTCCTGCACGGCCGGGGCGATGTATTTCAGGTAGCCGGACTTGTTGAATGCCCTGTCTGACCAGTTGCCGCTCTGCTCCTCGTTGAGCATCGACAGCACCCGCTCGTTGGTCATCACCGCGCGGAAGCTCGCCGCGCAACGTTTGAGGTCATCCTGAAGGTTGGCCAGCACTAAGTTCCACAGCCACGAGTCGTGCCCCTCGAAGGCGTACTTGCTGGCCTCCGCGTCGTAGGTGTCGCGGCCGGTGGTGTACGTGTACACGAGGAAGCAGTCGTTGCGCTTGCCAAGCTGCGTGTCACCGTCGTAGTAGGTGATGTACCACTTCAGCCCATCCCACGTGCGCAGCATCATGTTCTTCGCCCGCTGGTCCACGCTAAGGAAGTAGTCGGTGAAGAGGTAGTAGGTCAGGAGGTAGTCCTTGTCGAAGTAGCTGCCTATCTCGCTTGTGAACTTCTCGCTGGCAAAGGTGGAGAGGTCGTTCGCGTCCGCGCCGGAGGGGACACAGGCCCGTATCCACCCGTACAGGCGTTTCAGGGCGGCCTGCTGCGCCGGTGCCAGGCCGCTCCACGTGATGTCGCCGTCGGTCTGGGCCTTGCCGGACGTGTCGATGCCGTAGTTGACCTCGGCTCCGGCGTCGAACTGTTCCGCGAGGTGGCTGTCGCTCGTGGTGGCGAAAAGGCATATAGGCGAGGTGTTGTTCAGCATCTCTAAGGTGATGGGGCATTCCGGGGCGTAGCCGTCCACGCCCTCCATGCCGAACACCGCGCCGCTCTTGCTCTTCTCGTTGTTGAGGTTGTACTGCCCGTAGTAGGTGTTCTCGCCGTCGGCGGTCTCCGCGCAGAAGATGTCGATAGGAAGGCCGTCAACGGCACTGCGGATATTGATGCCCGCGAGGCTGTTTCCGGCCTGCCCGTACTGGTAACGCTGCGGAGGGGTCAGGAGCCCCAGCTCCTTCATCACGTCGTTGAACAGCTTGGCGCCGCCGGTGTTCAACGACATGGAGGAGTCGGAATAGTCGCTCTTGCAGCAGAACAGGTTGACGGGGACCGCGCCGGGACGCATCGTGTACTTGTTCCCCGCGCTGACGTGCTGCCCGCTCATCGAGAGTTGCTCGCTCCCCTTGGCGCAGTAGATGCGGAGGTTCTTGCTCGGGTACTTCGTGGAGCTCGTGCCCTGGATGCGGATGTAGCAGTTCGTGAGGATGAAGTCGTATTCCCTGCCGAGGGGCGAGTAATAGTAGATGTCGGCCAGGAAGTCGGTCTTCTTGTTGTTCTCGGCGTACACGTCGTCCAGTTTGTTCTGCCTCACGATGCGCAGCACGCCCTTCCCCTGCGCGAGCAGCTTGTCCAGGTCGACATCGCCCGTGTCCCCGAGGATGTCGTTCTCCTCGTACAGCGCCATCATGGTGTCGGTGCCGTCGGCGTCCACCATCGCGTTCTCCAGTTCTTCGTCGTCGCTGAGCGCACGGTTATAGACGCGGATACAGCGTATCTCCACGTCGGCGCCGGAGCTGTCGATGGTGATTGCCCGCGGGGTGTCCTGCTGGAAGTTGAAGGCGGTGTCGTAGAGGTCGGCACCGGTGCGGTTGCCGTTGACGTAGAGCTGCATCAGCCGGTTCTCCGCCGTCGTGCCTACCATCAGGGCGACCTTCATCTCCTCGCCGTCGGCATAGTTCGTGGCAAGTTTTACCTCGCGCGTCACCTGCTCGTCCTCCTCGTTGGTGTAGGTCACGGTCTGGCCCGTGCGGAAGCCGGCCTCCTGCGTGGTGACAAGAAGCCCCTTGCCGTTGTCGATGCAACTCACAACCGCCGCCGAGCGGTCGGTGACATTGCTTACCTTCATGGTGATCTCTATCGTCAGCCCGGCCGATTTCACGTCGGTGGCGAAGGGCTTGTACCCGATGGTGGCCTTCGCCCCGTTCACGAGCTTCAGCGCGTTTCCCGTCCAGCCGCTGCTGCTCCAGTCCACGTTCTCGAAAGTGGCCTTCACGCCGCCGGCTTCCCATACAGCCGGGTTGCTCTCCTCGTTGCTGCGGCCGGCAGCGTCCAACTTGAACAGCAGGCCGTAGCTTGCCTCGGCGATGTCCACGCCGCTTTCGGTGACTTCGACACGCAGGGTGTAGGCGGTCGCGCCGAGCTTCAGCTGCAGGGTCTGCGTGCCCTTTTCGGTGAAGCGGTTGGTGTAGGACTGCACGCTCCGCGGCACACTGACGCTGCGGGAGAGGCTGCCGTTACGCCAGATCTCCACCGTGGCAGGAACGACGGCAGGGTCGTAGGCCACGAAGCTGAAGGAGCACTGCTCGTACTGCCCCACCCCGATGGTCGGGACAGTGTGGCCGGTTCCGGTGAGGATGCGCCCGTCGGCGTGGGTGATCTTCGTGCCGATGAACGGCGCGCTGCTGCCGCGCTTCAGGATGTCCATGTAGACGCTCTCGCTTTTCAGCGTCAGCCCGTCGGCCTCCATCTCGGCGACCATCTGCACGGTATGGCGGCCGACTGACAGCCCGGACATGCCGAGGCTGAACGTGCCGTTGGTGGTGCCGCTGCGGGTCACGGAGTGCGCCTCTTTCTGCTTCCCGTCCACGTAGAGGGTCACGGTCTTCGTCCCTGTGCCGGTCACGGCGTAGGGGATGGTGGCGGTGTCGTCCGCGCCGAGGCCGCCCTGCGTGATGCCGTTGGCTATGTTGTAAGAACTTGACAGGCCCAGGGTGACGGACTTCACGCTGACATAGGCTTGCTTCTTCTGCGCCTTGCCGGTGGAGGGGTCGGTGGCGGTGGCCACGACGTAGATGTCGCTCGTGCCGAGGAGCAGGTACTTGGTCAGGTCGAGGGTGTACGTGCCCTTGCTGACGTCCTGCGTGGTCGCGTCGTAGGTAGTAGTCGCGCCGCGCCTGACGGTGATCTGCACAGTGGCCTTCTGGCCGGTGCTCTCGCCCTTCTCGTCGCCGGCGGTGTATTGGTGGTCGTAGCTCCACGTGAGTTTCACGCTGCCGCCTTCCTTGACGGTCGCATTGTCCACCGACGCGCCGAGGACAATCCGTGCCGTGGCGGTGTCGCCGCCACCGCTGCCGCTGCCTGCGGGGAGGTCGACGGACACCACCTCCGCGCCGCTCTTGTTGGTCAGCGTCAGGCGCACGGTACTCTCGTCGTCGTTCAGCTCGGCGTCCGCACCGAAGATGGTGCCTGCCTCTAACTCGGACAGCTTGGCAGACACGGCGGCGTTCTGCACAGGGTTGGTGCTGTCCGGGTCCAGGCTCCCGTCCACCTCCACCTTGTCGATAGCCAGGGCCACGTTGCCCTCCGCGTCGGGGGACTTCTTCTCACCGTTCACCGTGACGCTCTTCACCGCGCCCTTCGCGCCGTGCTCTTCCCAGGCGCCGGGGTTGAGGAACGTGGAAGGGTCGGTGCCGATGAAGCGGTAGTCCTCCCACTCTCCGGCGGCGCTCTCGAAGGTGATGACCATGCCACGCTTGTCCCCGTCGTCTATGTCCGCACCGGCCAAAGCGGCGACGGCGGTATCCTTGGTGTAATAGCCGGACGAGAGCGGATGGAGCAGGGTCACGTTGTAGTAGCCGCTGCCGGAACCGTTGCCGCTGACCTCCACGAGATTATCTTCTTCATCGCTCCATACGTAGAGAGTGTCCCCACAGAGGTACACTTTGTCTTTCAACAACGAGATGCCGTCATGATACAGGCTAACGGAGGGTACGCCGGTCACCGCCCAGCCCAAATAGTACTTGCCGCCTACGTCGTACACAAAGTTCTTCACGCTACACATCCACACGATGCGGCCGCCTGCAAGTGTGGATGATGCCAGTTCTACCGCTCCTGTCTCCACAATGGCATCGAAACGGGCGGCCGCGCCTTTCAGGGCGGCGAGGGCGGTGTTCCCGTGTGTGGCCACTACGTCCTGCGCGGCTTTGGTTGCCTCGCTGGCGGTTCCGGCGGCAGCAACTGCCACGCCGGCCTTCTCGTTCGCCGTGGCAGCCGCATTGTTGGCGGCGCTTGTGGCTTCCGCGGCATTGGTGGCCGCGTTGTTCGCCTTCGTGGCGGCGGCGTTGGCCAATGCCGCCGCGTCCGTGGCGGGCTTGCCCAAAAGGGACAGCGGGGCGCTCACCAGCTCGGTACCACGCAACGCCGGGAGGCTCTTGATGTTGTCTAATGAGGTGGCCTCGGCCAGCTCATTCACGCCTTGGCTCTCCGCCTTGATGGTGTTCAGGATGTCGTTCTTCAGTTCGGTCTTCTCCGCGTCTGTCAGTGCCATATCCTATTCCTCCTTCTTTTCGTTGATACCCAATTGCTCGTAAAGCCCGTCGATGAAGCCGGGCAGGCAGAAGCCCTCCGCCACGCGGCGGATGATGGCCGTCTCCTCCTCGCTGTACTCCTCTTCCCCTGTGCTGCCGTAGATACGGAAGGCCAGGGCATGGGCCTTGATGCCGCCGGCGTAGCGGTATATCAGGTCCGCGAACTCCTCACGGGCGTCGCCCGTCTCCTTCTGCTGCCGGCGGATGCCGGTGTACTTGCTGAAATGCTTGAAATCCAACTTTGTCATATCGTTATCGTTTTAGCTTGAATGGTTCAATATCTGGTAGCGGAAGCCGTCGGCCTTGCTGATGAGCACCGTCACGGAATCGCCGTCGTCCATCTTGTAGTCCGTCAGGTCCTCGTTGTGGTTGTATATGCCCTTCAGCGTGATGGGCAGCGAGCCCGCGCGGACACGGAACGTGACTACCGCCGCGAAGTCGCTCGGCAAAGAGCTCAGCCCGAACTGCCGGGCGACGCTCGCCTCCGTTGGAAGTGTGACCTCCGTGCCGTTGTAGCCGGACTGGTTGTAGTACATCAGGATGATGTTGTGCTGCGAGAAGTCCACGCTGTAGCTCCCGCCGCTGAAGGTAAGTATCTTGGCTCTTGTATTGATGAAGGCCGGGGCCATTAGCGCGGCGTTGCTGCTGATGCCGTAGTTCTTCGTGCCGCCCGACACGTTGATGAACAGGCCGTAGTTCGCCTGGTCGAAACCGTAGGAGCCGAAGGTGTTCGGATGCTCGTTGACGATGCGCCCCACGGCGGTGAAGGCGCCGCCGGCACTCGACGGTATCACGTCGTTGCCGAACATCACGTAGCCCTCTCCGCCGCCCACGCGGAAGAAGTTGTCGTAGATGGCAAGGCTGCCGCCGGAACCCTGGGCAGTGGCCACGGAACCGATACGGCCCGCCGCTATCTCAAAACCGCCGACAATCTCGTATTCGCCGGTCTCGTGATTGTATTGGCGGGTACCGCCCAGCTTGCCGGAAATGGCCACCACCTCGCCCAGGAACTTCCCGTTCAGGGTCTCGATGCTCCCGTCCTCCAGTATCTTGAAGTTCCCGTTGGCGGTCACAAGCCCCTCCAATTGTATGTTGTCGGCGGTCAGCTTGATTTTGGAGACCTTGTTGCCTTCGCCATCGGTCTCATCAACGCTGACGCCGATAAGCGCCAGTTTCCCGTCCGCGTCCTGGGCGTAGATGCCCGCGCCTTCCGGCTTCACCACAAGCCCGGTCTCCTCCAGCATGTTCTCGTCACGGTCAAAGACGGCGGCCGTTATCTTCACTATACGCTCCGACTGCTCGAAAAGCGTCCGGTAGCGGTGCGCGAGGCTCTCCACCTTGTCGGTGGACAGCACGAGCATATACAGGCAGATGTCGCCGGTGAAGGAGAGCCTGAAATCTCCCGTGCCGTTCCAAAGGCCGCTGCACGTGTACTGCACGTAGCCGTCCGTCACACCTATTTCCTCCTCCACCTCCATGCTGTTGAAGTTCGCGAATCCGGTCTTGTCGATGCCTAAGAACTCCACGCGCAGCGTGCCGGCCTTGGCGCAGCGGTAGAAGAAGGAGAGGTACACCGGCACGGCCTCCTTCTCCCCGTCACCGTTCACCGGCATGGAGGGGACGCTTTTCAGGTTCGCCCGCTTCTGGAGGATGTACTTGTTGCGGATACGGACCACCGTCCGACCGTCGTCCGACGTCACGCTCGCGCCGTCGCCCTTCTTGGACAGCACGTTGTTGTTCGCCCAGATCCATTTGTTGCCGGCAAGGAAGAACACGGTCTCGTTCTCCGTGTTCCATTTCTCCAGCCCGTCGTCAAAGGCGGGGTTGTTCAGGTAGCCCTTCTCCGTGGCGAAGTCGTTTCTGAGGGCGGTCACCGCACTGGTGATGCGTCCCTCCACAATCTCGAACTTGGTCTTGATGTCCTCGCCGGTAACCAGGAGGAACGTGCCACGCAGATAGGCGTTGTCGCTGTAGAGGCCGTTGCCGTGCGGCTGGTTGTCCGCAGGAAACCAGTCGTCGCTGATACCGTCCAAGTTGCCGAGACGGGCACGCAGGCAGCCTGAAAAGTTCTTCGCCGCCACGCCGTCCATCACGTCCACGCGGGGCTGGCCGTCCTCGGTGGCGGAGATGAGTATCAGGTTCTGCCGCAGCGGGTTCTCCGTGTTGCCCATCAGCACGCACTCGTCGCCCGCCTCCGGAAGGGAGGCGACGAACTCGTCCTCGTTCACGAGGATGGAACCGCCCTCCACGCCGGCCACCTCCACCCAGTACCCTTTCAGGCTCCCGCCGGTGAAGGTCTGGCAGCGCATGAGGTCATGCGCCGCAAAGGTGTTCCTCTGCTCGAAGGTGATTTTCCAGTACCCGTCCTCCTTGACGGCGGCCTTTATCTTGCCGTTGGCGGCACTGACGCAAAGCTGGCCGCCTACGCTGCGCACTTTCTCTATAAGCAGCTCGAACACGGTCATTATGTGGCGCACCGTCAGCTTGTCAACGGTCAGGTGCGAAAGCGCGTCCTCCATCCACAGCCGCCAGCCCTCGCCGGAAAGGCCGTCAACGAACTTAGGACTGCGCAACAGAGTTTTCACGACTAATGTCAGCAGCTCGGCGTTGCCCTTGCCGTCTATCGAGGCGTTCTCCTCCTGTCCGATGCCGATACCTTCCTCGAAGGTAATTCTCTTCTTCGCGCGGTCGGCTTTCTTCTTGCTGATGAACTCGGCCTGGCTACGCCGCGCCGAGAAGAGGTTGTTGTCGGTGGGCAGCGTGTCGTCCCAGCTCCGGATGATGTCGGGGAGACTCAGGCTTTCGGCCTTGCTCTTAGTATAGTTCTTCAGTTCGCCTATACTGTCGTTCACCTTGTCGAGCGCACCCTGCTGCAGGGCGTCGCTGACCTCGATGTCCATCTGCGAGGGCAGGTTCACTTTCCGGGTGATTTTCGTGATGCGGCTGCTACGGTAGCCGGTTTCCGGAAAATATTTGTCACTCTCTAACCGCACCCTGCGCCCCACGTACAGGTCGGCGTGGTTGTCCTCTATCCACACGTGGTCGGTCGGGGCCTTGTACACGCTGATGTCCCGCCAGTGCTCCTCGTTGTACCGCTCCACGGCAGTCAGGAACTCCTCCTCGGCCAACGGGTAGTACTCGTCGGGCATGCGCACGTTCCAAAGGAGGTACGTGTCGCCCGCCTTCGGGACGAGCCTCCCGCCGGGGAGCTGCGTGTCGTCGTCATACGGCCATATAGTGATGACCTCGAACTCCCGAGTGCCGCTGTCGTAATTCACCTCGAAGTAGTGGTCGTCATCCGTGCCCAATCCGGCCAGCTCGCCGCTCTGGAAGGAAACGCGCTTGGTCTCGCCCGCCAATTCATAATCGTTGGGGTCGAAGTTCAGGGTGTCGTCCCTGAAATAGTATATCGTGAAGGCGTTGCCTCCCTCGTCGGTCACGTCTTCGCTGCGCACGCCGCTGACCGTTCCTATGCGCCGGGGAAAGATGCCGCTGAAGGCGTCCTTCTCGTAGTGGTCGTAGATGCCGTACTCGTCCGTGTGCAGCTCCACGTACTTCTGCCCGCCGGGGAGCATGAGGCGGCTGTGGCCGTACTTCTCCGGGTCGATGTTCCGTGTCGAGCCTATCGGGAACAGGCGGGTGTAGAACTTGTGGGTGTTCGACGTGTCGCGCTCCAAGGAGGTCAGCCCCTTGCCGTAGCCGAGCGTGATTTCCTCCCCGTGCTCGCACCGGCACACGTTCACCGTCTGCCCCTCCGTCCACCATTCGGCCTTGCCGCCCACCTTTTCGGCAATCTCCTTCAGCGCCTCGTCGCAGTACTTGCCCTCGTAGTCGATGACGATGAGCTCCGTGCCGTCCACCTGCCCCACCTTCCAGTCGGTGGTGTGGCCCATGCCGTCGTTGATGCACTTCACAACCATGGCCACGTGCTCGCGCGGCGTGGCGGTGAGGGTGAAGACGGGTTCGGAATCCCCGTCCGTGGTTTCCAATACGAGGAAGCGCTTGATAAGGCTCTCTATGCCGTACAGCTTCAGGTCGTACTCCCACTCGCCCTCGCTCTTCTGTGCGGGCTTGTACTTCTCCGTCAGCCAGTAGCACTCGCCCATGAAGTCCGTATAGTCGTTCACGTCGAGCGCGATATGCTCGTAGTGGGTGAAGGAGAGGGCCAGGACGTTGTCGCCCTGCACCTCCTTCTGCTGGGTGCTGCTGTCGTCGGCGGCCACCTCGGCCTTCACCTGCCCGTATTTGTCGTATATCGTCAGAACCATGTTAGAACCGCATTAAAACGTCGTTATATGATGGGTACCGGCTCGCGGAACTTCACCTTGAACCGTCCGGCATGGACGCCCTCCTTCCACAGGTAGGTCAGAGGGGTGAACTTCGGGCTGTCCGAGTATTTCACGTGCAGTGTCAGGTCGAGCTGCGGGAAGCTGATGTCAAGCCAGCCCCCGTTGCCCTGCTTCAGGAAATTGATGAAGGCGAGGTATTTCTTCAGCCAACCCGCCTGCGTCTTGTTGTACAGGGCGAAGCACAGCGTCACGTCACGCGGCTCGTTCCGCGGGGTCAGCGTGGAGGAGTGCTTCTCCCCGTGTTCCTCCCTGATATTGACCGCCGCGTCCGCCTTCGCCTTGCTCGGCTTGAGTATCTCCGTCAGGTTGTCCATCCCGCCGCGCTTCTCCTCGGCCAGGAACACGCCGTATTCCGTCCAGATGTCCGTGCCGTTCATCAGCACCAGGCCGCCCAGTATCTTGTCCATGTCACTTTACCTTTAATCCGTCACGTACTATTTTCTTTATCTCTTCCTTTATCTCGCTGAGATGTCCGGCGCTCGCGCCGGTGTTCTCCTCTATCTTCGCCAGGTGGTTCTCGGCGGAGTTCATCTTCTCCGACACGTTTTCCATCTTCTCGTCCATGCTGCTCCAGTGCTGAAGGCCGCTCGTGAACATGCCCTCCAGTTTGGTGCCCTGGTCCTGCGTCATGGCCGTGAAGCCGCCGGCTTTCGCGCTCTGGCTCGTGCCGCTGTCGTCACTGCCGTAACCCGTGGCGGCGGCGAGCTGGTCACGCAGCTTCATCGCCTCCTCCACGTACTGCATGTATTCGTTCTGCAACGCGTTGCGCTCCGCTTCCGTGAGGTCATTGTCCTCCATAGCCTTGCCGAACTTCTTCCACCATTCCTCCAGCTTGTCGGCGTACAGCTCCCCGATCTTGTTCGACAGCATGGCACGCATGAAGTACTCGGAGATGTTGTCCGCAAAGTCTTCCGCAGATGCATCCATATCCATAAGCTGGTCGATGAAGCTGTCATACATCGAGTCGAATGAAATGCCGGTCAGGCCTTCATACAGCTGGTCGGTCAGTTCCTCCAACTTGCCGGCCTGGTCGATGTAGTCATCGAGCTTGTCGGTCAGCCGGCCGCCATAACCGCCCTTGCCGGTATTCTGTATCTGCGTCCACATGTCCACGTTGGAGCGCAGCATCTTCATCTCCTCCGGGCTCAGGTTCCACAGGTCACCGTTCCATTGGCGGCCTATCTGGCTGCTCAGCTTGTCTATCTGTGCCTGCGAGAAACCGCCCCAGTAGTAGTTCCAGCTGTGGTGGCTGCCGTGGTAGCCGGCCTGGGCCTGAGCCATCTGGAGGTAGTTGGCGTTTGTTTCCTGCTGGTACTTGTAGGCATCCCTGTATGCGGCGACGCTCTTGGTGCCCTTGCTCGCCTTGATTTCGTCCGTCAGGTCTTCGATGGCGGTCTGCAGCGTCTCGTTGCGTTCGGTCAGCCGGTCGATGGTATCCTGTACTTCTTTCGCATTGCTGGAACTAATCCAAGAGGAGAATCCGCCAAAAGTGATGGCATCGAATATGCTGCTTACGCCATTCATAACGGATTTGCCGATGGTCACGAACAGGTCGCCGGAAAGCACATCGGAGAGGATGCCGCTCACGGCGTTGAACACGGCATCCAAAAGACCGCCGACAACGACACTGAGACCGTCCTTGAACAGGTCGATAATCTGCACTATCCAGCCGATGACGGGCACGTCCTCAAGGGCATCGGCCACCTTGCCGAATGCGTTGCCAAGTTTGCCCCCGATTTTCTCCGCGGAATTTCCGAACTTGATAAGCCCTTCATACGCACCGCTCAGGCTTCCGGATGCGATTTGCCGCAAGCCTTCCACCACACCGTCCATGCTCGACTTGAGCGTGGTGGCGGTATCGGTCATGGCACGTTGTGCCTCGGAGGCTACCGCCTGCATCGACGACACGTTCTCGGCTGCGGCATCGGCATTCGCCTGTGCCGTGTCGAGGGCGGTCTTTGCGATGTCTTGCTCCTCCTTCGTGCCGGACCGGATAGCCTGGATATAATTCCGTTGGGCTTCGGACAACCCGGAATAGGTACTTTCGTAATCTTCCTGCGCCTGCTTCAGGTCGGCAAGGCTTTTCTGGTAAGCGGTTATCTCCGTCCCTAATTTCTTGAAGCTGACCTTGCCCGCACCGCCCAAGGACTGCTCCATCTGCCGGACGGCATTTATCAATGCCTCCTGGCTATCGTGGTCGGCATTACGGAACTCGTCCGTCTGCATATAGACCTTTGCCTTCTCCAGCTCCGGGGCTATGAGGTCATGGAACATGCTACCGAACTCGCCGAAGACCACGCTCCAATCGATATTCGCTTTCAGTTCCTGTGCCTCCGCACCGGCAAGAAGGCTGTCACGTTCCACGCCTAAATAACGCTTTTCACTCTCGGAAGAGGCTTTCCGGATTTTCTCGGCATATTCTTCGGTGATGGCGAGTTTCTGCTGTTGGTAGGTGCCATACGCGCGGAGGTGCTCCTGCATGGCATTGAATTCTTCCCTGTACGCTTCCGCGACGGCTCTCTGCCGCCTGGCATCGTTCAATTCGTTTGCATTGTCGATGGCGGACTGCTGTTCGTCCGAAAGCCCCTCGCCGTTGCCGGCTTCCTTGTTCTTCCGTTTCCAGTCCGCCTCCTGCTTGTCGATTTCGTTCTTCCGTGCCTGGTAGTCGTTGTCTATCTGGCGCAGTTTCTTTTGCAGCCCCTCGTCCATCGCCTCTATCTCGGAGGCATCGTTTTCACGCTGCAGTTCGGCAAGTTCCTGCCCTAATTTCTCGGACACTTGTTTGCGCTTCTCGGCCTCACGGTATGCCTTCTCCGCCGCCTTCCGGCTTTTCTCCGCGTCACTGTCCGTGCCGGGCTTCACCTTGTCGTATTCTTTCTTGGCGGTGTCCACCGCATCTTTCAGCTCCTTGGCCTTCTTCTCGAACTCCTCCTGTGTCAGGTTGTTGGAGGTATCCTTGATAAAGTCATTATAGGCTTTGAGGGCATTTTGGTACTTCTTCCTGGCGGATGCCGCCCAGTCGGAGCTGGAATCCACCGGCTTGTTACGCCGGTTCTGTTCGCTGCGCAGCTTGTTCAGCTGGTACTGCAGCTCGTCACGGGAATAAGTCCCCGTCAGGGCAGCACTCCCTTGTGTAATTCTGCCGTATTTCTTCTCCTGCAGGGTCATCTGCGCAAGCAGGGTCTCGCGCTGCTTTATCTGCTGCTCCAGTGTCTCGTTGCTCACGCCGGTCAGGTTCTCGAAATAGGCGTTCACCTCGTTCGAACGTATATCCTTTTTCAGTTGCTCCTTGCGGTTTAGCAGCATTTTGTATTCGGCCTGCTGGTCTTTGGAAAGTGTCCCTTTTCGCTCACGGGTCTTTCTGTCCCATTGCAGGGTTGTATGGTTGTATTCATAATAGGTTTCAGTCCACCTATGGTCAAGAATGGATTGTAACTCGGCAAGACGCTTGTCGACATCGGCCAATTCATTTTTCGGTTGTGAAATGGATTTCTGCCCGTCCAGCAGGGCTATTTCTTCCTTGATTTTCTTGATGTTCTTCAGCTTCTCGTACTCGGTGTCGTACTTGGCGAATATGTCAGGGTATTTCTGCTCCAATCTGTTCAACGCCTCACGGCGGGTGTCCGTGCTGACCGCCTCGTCACCGGCGATGGAACACAGTTCCTCTATCTTGCGCCGGTGTTCCTCCTCCGCCTCGATGACTTTCTGCTTCTGCGCCTCGTAGGCTTCTTCGGCCTCTTTCAGACGCTCCGCCTCGGTCTTCATGCTCACCATGGCCGCAACCACACCGGCTATGAGGGTGGCCACCAGCACGTAGGGGTTGGCAAGCATGGTGGCGTTGAGCATCTTCTGTGCCTTCTCCACCAGCAGCAGCCAGTTGTAATGGAGCATCTCGGCGGCGGTAGCCCAGCTCTTGGCGGCCGCCACGGTCATGACGGCGGTACGGTACACGCCATAGGTGGCCACAAGTCCCAGCAGGATGCGTCCGAAACGCTCGTAATGCTCGATGACGTATGAAATGCCGGAAAGGGTCGTGTTGATGGCTCCCTCGCTCTGCTGGCCAAGTTCGTTGAACATCATCGAAATTGCATCCTCGATGTTGCTTATCTGACCGGTGATGGTCTTGCTCTGCGCTTCCATCAACCCGCCGAACTTGCCGCCCTCGTCCGTCAGGCTCTCTATCACCTTCTGCACTTCGGGGAAGCCGACCTTGCCCGCTTCCACCAGTTCCTTCACCTTGCTCTCGGCTACGCCGAACTGCCTGGCCAGCTCGCTTATCATCGGAATGCCGCGCCCTGTAAACTGGTTCAGGTCCTGGGTATAGAGCCGTCCCTGCGCCATCGTGGTACCGTACAGGTACACCAGGTCGTTCAGCGGGACGCTCAGTCCGGCGGCGATGTCGCCCAGCCGGATGAGGGTCTCGTTCACCTTCTCCGCCTCGAAGCCGTAGGCGAGCAGCTGCTTCGCGCCCTGCGCCACGTCCTCTAATCCGAACGGAGTCGTGGCAGCGGTACGTGTCAGCTGCTGCATCAGCGCGTCGGCCCGTTCCGCGCTGCCGAGCATGGTCTTGAAAGCCACCTCCAACTGCTGGAACTCGCCGCGCACGGTGGCGATCTTCGACACGAGCTCTTTCATGGCGAAGGCGGAGGCCAGACGGCCTATGGTCTTCTGTAGGGACAGGCCGCTCCGATCAAGTTCCTGCATCTGCCTCTTGGCCTCGGCAGTCTTGCCTGTCATCCGCTCCATCTTGTCCACGGCCTTGTCAAGCCTGGCGCTCAGCTTGTCGACCATGAGGAATTCTATTCGTACCGGTTCCATGTCATTTCAGTTTGCTTTGGTAAAATCCTGCTATCTCACGCGCCTCTTCCTCCGCGCTCTTCTCCGTTTTCTCCCGCACGTAACGGGGCGCATCGCTCAGCATCATGATCAGCGTCTGGTAGTTCACGCCGTTCAGGATGTAGTCCACGCTCCAACCAGTGGCGTCAGCTATCTGCCACACGAACCCGAAAGGGCTATGGGAGCCTTCGTAGCGGCTCTTTAACTCCCTTCCTTCTTCCGGCTCAGTCTCAGCTTCATCGGATTCGTCATCTCGGCTGATCTGATAATAGGTATAAAAGGGTCCGTGCCCATCAGGCTCACGAAACGCTTGACGGCTCCCGCAAGGTATTCCGGCTCCATGCAGTTCCGCACGAACCATGCGGTAGGCCAAAGCAGCAGGTGGCGGCTCCACCAGCCGCGGCATATCGTGCAGGCCACCATGCGGCCGAGTTCCTTGCCGTGTTCGGCGATGAAGCGCATCTCCTCCTCCTTGCCGAAGTTCCACATCTGCTCGCTCGTGACACCCATCGACAAATATGTCCGGGCAAAACGGATCTGCCCGGACAAATAAGGTCGCTTCATGGTCACGCGCAGCTCCACGGGTTTCTTCCTGAACGGGATGCGGAACGCCTTTAACGGGACGCTCACGCCCACGTCCAGAAGGGCGTCAGCACCCTCCCGCTGTATCTGCCTGATGACGTTCTCTTCCATAGGCTACGCTCCTGTCTCCGTGTCGAACACCTCGTATGGAGCACCGCCGTCATCCGGCACATTCGCCGTCAGCTGGCACTCTATCTTTGACACTTCCGTCAGCGTCAGCTTGCCGCCGAGGTTCGCCATCAACGTGGCATTGGGCATGCGCACGGTCTGGCCGCTCACAAGGTCAATTTCGCACTCGTCACGCAGCTCCACCAAGCTCGTGGGGGCTTTCCAGCCGGTGTACGCGCCTGACGTGCCCACGAGCGTGCCGCCGAGGGCGAGTTGCAGGTTCTCGTAGTCCAGCTGGATAAGGTTGAACGTCGGGGCTATCGTGCCGTTCTTCTGCATCAGTGTCAGCACGGGGCCTGTCGGCACCTGTTCCGCTTCCACGTCCGTCTTCTCCGGCTTTGTGCCGCCCCAGTCCCAGCTGCCTTTCTCGATGTAGCCGATTGTTTTCTCACCGAAGCGCACCTCGCCGATACCGTACATGAATTTCTTATTCTTTGCCATTTCGTCTCTTGATTTTGAGGGTTATTACTATGCCGGCAATAACGCCGGCCATGAATGCCGTTCCTATCTTCCGCCAGGCATCGGGCGGTTTCTTCTCCTCCTTCACCTCCTCCGACTGCCTCTCAAGGCTCGCCTTGTATTCACCGGCCAGCCGTTCGTAGTAGCACACGAGCCGCTGCAGGCTGTCGCATGAGGCGTACACCACAATGGTGCCGGGTTCCTTCCCCTTGCTCACGTCCACGTTCGCACGCCCGCTCCTCGCGTGGTACGAGGCTCCCGCCGGGAGGTCAAGGAGACTGTCCGTATTCAGGGTCAGGCTCACTTCCGATGCCGGTACCGGCTCCGCCGCCACCGTCCGGATTTCCTGCACGGTGCTGTCCCTTGCCTCCGTCCGCACCGCCTCGTTCGACGCCACGGTCTTTCGGCTGCTCGCGCAACCGGTCAAGGACAGGACAGCCGTCACGATGCTCGCAACTGTTAGCGCCGTCAAGCGCCTTCCGGAGGCGGGCCATCTCGCGCGTGTTCCGGGCAAGTTCCTTCTTGGTGTCCGCAAGTTCTCCTTTTGTCTCATTGAACTCGTCTTTAAGGGGTTTCACGATGTTGTCCATAAGGATGCGGGTGGCATGCTCCGCGTTGTCGATGCGCACCGACTCGGCGTCGGCTTCCGACTTCGACGCTTCCGCTTTCGCTTTCCTGACGGTGGCACGCAGGGAGCCGATGGCCGCCATGGTGCCCACAAGGCCGCCGCTGAGGATGATGTTCATGATTTCGCTGATGTCCATGCCGCTCGCTCTTATTTTTGACTGATACCTATTGATTCAAGCCATTTCCGCACGTCGAAACTGGGGCAGGCTTTCGCCGCCAGTTCGTTATGGCCGACGATACGTACTTTCGGGAAACGCCTGTGAAAGTCCTTCACGTAGCGTTCCAATGCCGTCCGTTGGGCATTCGTGCGGGTGTCCTTCGGGGTCTTGCCGTCGCGGGCCACGCCGCCGGCATAGACCACATGGCGGCTCACGCTGTTGTAGCCGGCCGCGCCGTTCGTCACTTCCCAGTCATCCACCCATGCGTCCTCGTTGTTGTCCGCAAGCCGCTCCACCGTCCCGTCCAGGTGGATAAGGTCGGTGTAGCCCACCTGCTTCCAGCCCCTGCCGCCCTGGCTCACGGGGTCGCAGTGCCAGCGGCGGATGTCAGCCGCAGACACCTCACGTCCCTCGGGAGTGGCCGTGCAGTGGATGACTAAGTATTTCAACTCACGTCTTGCCATACGTCAGGTCAGTTTCCGGCTCCGCCGCCGGACGAGGGGGCTTCGTAGCCGCTCGTCATCACAACGCCCGCGTCCGCTTTCTTGAACATGCAGATGAAGTAGTGGCGGAAGTTGATCTTGTTGCGCTGGTATTCCGGGTCTTTCTGCGCCTCGCTGAAATACATCTTCGTCGAGCCGGTGGCCTTGAACACGCGGGGCGTGTAGAAGGCGAAAGAGCACTGGAACTCGCCGGTGTCGGAAGTCGCTCCCACGGCTTTCTTCTTTCCGGCGGTCGTGTACACGGGGTTGTTGCCGTACTCGTATATCTGGAAGCCGTACAGGTTGCCCACCTTGCCGGTGTTGCGGTCGATGTTGTACTGCTCGCGGAAACGCTGGTCCACAAGCAGCAGGTCGTTCACGTGGTCGGGGCACAACACCAGGCGGCGGTTCTCCGAGGGGACTTTCAGATTGTCGAGCGCGCGCTTCATCTCCACAAGGTCGTCCGGCGTAAGACGCTTGCGCCCTGTCTCCTTATCGACATCGCCGCTTGTTTTCAGCACCGGGGTGGTCTTCGTGTTCTCGGTGGCGCACAGCGCGTGGGCCGCCTTGGCAAACTTAGCGTCGTTGATGGCGTTGCCGTGGCTCTCCTTCACACGCGCCATCTTGTCATAGCTGATGGCGTACAGCTCGTCGTCGGTGATCGGGGTCACTTTCGACTGGAACTTGTCAAGGGAAATGGCGATGTCCTTGTCGTCCAACGCCTGCAGGGGTATCGGGTAAGTCGTGTTGTTGATAAGCACGTCCGGGTCCACGCCCACCTCCACCAAGTGGATGACGTCATTGTTCACGATGCTCGACTGGTCGGGCACGCCGTCCAGCCACGAACCGGCGAGGCCGCTGCGCAGCGTCTTCACCAGCTCGCCCGTCCATATCTCCGTATATACACCGGCACGCAGCACGACACTGCCGTCATTCACCATGCCCGCCGCCACACCGACGGCGTTCATGCAGAGCATACCGGCAGCAGGGGAAGCACCCATGACGGCCGCCAACACGCCGCCCGTCACGCAGTTGAATAGGACGGCGGCAAGAAGCATTACGATTTTTCTGCTCATTTCTGTCTTGTTTTAAAGGGTTGATACTAAATTTCGCATTCCATGCCGTACTCGGCCTTGTACAGACGCTTGTACTCGTCCGGCTGCTGCTCGCGCAGTTCCAGCAGTTTGTCGCCGGGGACTTCGCTCAGCTTCTTGTAAGTCACCGGGACATCCGTTTTTGCCGTGCCGTGCTGTCCGAGGACAGCGGAGAGCTTCACCTGCGGGGACATGGCCGAGAATACCGATGTCAGCTTCTCCACGCCGATTTCCTTGCCGAGGCTGATGAATTCATCTTTCTTGTCGGCTGTGATACGTTTCTCGCCGATGGCTTTCTCCACAAGCGATGTGATGCTTGCCAGGGTCAGCGCGTCTTTCTCCTGCTGGAGCTTCGCGTTCTCCTCCTTGGCCGCTTTGAGTTCGCCGAGCTTTTCCGCTATCTCGGCATCGGTCGCCGTTTCCGGCAAGCCCAGCTGAAGGGCAATGGCTTTCTGTTCCATTTCGCTTTTTGTTTTTTGGTTGTTGTTATTACTCAGTTCCGGCAGCGGACACTCGCCGTCCCTGCCTAATGTGATCCGCCTGCCGTCCTTTTTCAGCACGAGGGCGTCGTCGTTGGCGCCGATGTCCACCACGGAGACCTCGAACAGCTTGCTCTTGGTGATGGTCGGGCTGGTCTGTCCGGCTACAAGCAGAGACGGTTCCTCGCTCAGTTCGATGATGTCAAGCCCCGCGCTGACCATCTTCAGGCTGCCGAACTCAAACTGCTTCTTGCAGCGCTTGCTCAGTTCCGTCGCCTCGTCGAACACCAGTTCGCCGGTCACCTCGCCGTCCTCCACTTTCACGTCCTTCACGTAGCCTATCACGTTGCCGCGCTCGTGCATGTAGAGCAGCACCGGGTTCCGGCAGTATTGCTCCACGTTCATGCCTGCCGTCAGCACACGGGTCCCGTAGCTGTTCAGGCTGTCGTTTGAAATGCGTACTCGTTTGCTCATTATTCTGCTGTCTTTTTGCGTTTCGCTCTGCAATATTACGGGCTAATCACCTCACCGCCAAAAATGTATGAAACGGTTGCACACTTCTATGAAACCATTGCACTGTTTTTTGGCGGACGGCCCGAAACACGGCAATTTTGCATCCGCGACACCGTGTACGCAGGCGTTTTCAACGCCTGCTATGTGTAACCATAAACTTTATCATATATGACAAAGGCAGACATTTTGAGCAAACGAGCGGAGAGCGGAGCCGGCTCCGGCTCTTCCGAGTGCCGCCAAAATAGGCGACAGCAAACAGAGAAAAAGAAGTCGCTCGCCAGGTCGCTGTACATGGCGGGCATGGAGCAGCAGGAGATTGCCGACAAGGTGGAGGTCTCCCGCGTCACCGTATCCAAGTGGTGCAACGCCGAGGGGTGGAAGGAGGCGCGGGCGGCAAAGAGCGTCACCCGCCCCGAACTGGTCAACAAGCTGCTGCTGACCATCGACACGCTCATCACGCAGGTAAACGAATCGAACGACCCGAACCTCATCGCCGGACTGGGCGACAAGCTGGCCAAGCTCTCCTCGGTCATCGAGAAGCTCGACAAGAAGGCGAACGTGGTCGACGCCATCGAGGTGTTCATGGCGTTCTCCAAATGGATAGAGTACCGCTCGTCCATCGACCCTGAGGTGACGCCGGAGCTCATCAAGGCCATCAACAAGTACCAGGACCTGTACATCACCGAGCAGATGGGGATAAAGTAAGGAGATGACGGATGGCAACGGCAGCTGAGACAAAACTGGTTTACGAACAGTGGAAGGAACACTGCAAAAGGGTGCAGTCCATCACCTCCACCGACCTGCTCGCCAAGGAGACGCCGGAGACACGCGACAGGCGCATCGCACGCCTGCGCTCCAACTACGCCGCGTTCTGCGAGTATTACTTCCCGCACTTCCTCACCCTCCGCGACAAGACAACAGGGGAGGTCATACGCACCGTCCACAATGCGCCGTTCCACAACGAGGCGGCACGGAAGATCCGTTCCACGCCCGACCTCAAGGCGGTGTTCATGTGGCCGCGCGGACACGCCAAGTCCACGCACATGGACATATTCGTGCCGCTCTGGCTGATGTTCCAGCCCAAGAGGCTCATCAGCTTCATGGTGGTGGTGGGAAAGAGCGAGGACAGCGCCGTCCGCCTGCTCGGCGACATCCAGGCGGAACTGGAGCACAACCAGCGCATCATCGCCGACTTCGGCAAGCAGCGGGCGTCGGCTTCGTGGCAGGAGGGAGAGTTCAAGGCGGCGAACGGGGTGAAGTTCCTGGCCTGCGGGCGAGGGCAGTCGCCGCGTGGCTTGCGCGACCGCGAGGCGCGTCCGGACTACATCGTCATCGACGACCTCGACGACGACGAGCTCTGCCGCAACGAGAAGCGCGTGCATGACCTCACGGACTGGGTGAGGGAGGCACTGTTCGGCGCGCTCGACGTGGGGCGCGGACGCTTCATCATGGTGGGGAACCTCATCAGCAAGAACTCCGTGCTTTTCAATGTCTCACGCACGAAAGGCGTGTTCCTTTCTAAGATACAGGCGGTGGACAGGAACGGCGAGCCGGTGTGGAAGGAGAAGTGGACGAAGGAGGAGGCGCAGCTGTACCGCGATTTCGTGGGATACCGTGCCTGGGAGAAGGAGATGATGCACAACCCCATCGTGGACGGGACCATCTTCCGCGCGGACTGGATACGCTACAAAAGGATGCCCAGACTTTCCAAATACGACATGCTGGTCTGTTACACCGACCCGTCGTTCAAGTCCACCACGGCCAACGACTACAAGGCGTGCCGACTGTGGGGAAAGCTCGGGACGGAACTGCACCTCATCGACTGCTTCGTCCGGCAGGCCACCGTGGGCGAGATGGTGAGGTGGCTCTACGACCTCTACGAGAGGACGCGCGACACGGTTTCCGTGCAGTTCTTCATGGAGGCGAACTTCATGCAGGACGTGATACTCGACGAGTTCGCCGTGGAGGGCAACCTGCGCGGATACCAGCTGCCCATCATGCCGGACAAGCGCAAGAAGCCCGACAAGCTCCAGCGCATCGAGGCGGTCAGCCCGCTTTGGGAGCGCGGGTTCGTTTATTACAACGAGGCGAAAAAGGAAGACCCCGACATGCAGGTGGGCATCGAGCAGACACTGGCGCTGGAACGGGGAAGCCGCATGCATGACGACGCGCCGGACGCGGACGAGGGCGCGATATGGATACTGCAGCGCAACACGAGGCAGGAGAGTTTTCAACCGGTGTTCGGCAAAAGGCCGGCCGCCAAAAACTGTTGGTAACATGATAAGACTGATAAAAGACATCGTTTTCGCTTGGAAATTCAAGCGTGCCGTCAAGAAGGCGGACAAGCTGTCCCGGCTGTTCGGGATGAAGTACCTGGTAATTTACTTGAACGGCGGACTGAAGGTCGTTCCCAAGCAGACCGTCCGGGAACTGGTGCGCACGCGCCGTTTCCGTAAGGGAGTGACGGTCGCGGACATTGAGAAGAGGGCATTGTACATAGCGGACGGGAGGAGGTCACCATGTTCATAACGGAAGAGGATTACAAGGTGGTCGTCGGGGACACTGCCCTGAAGGTCATATCCCAGACCTCACAGGAGAACCGCGCCAACGCGGAGCTGGAGGCGCGGGAGGAGATTTCCGGCTACCTGCGCCCGAAATATGACTGCGGGGCGGTGTTCTCCGCGGAGGGGGACGCACGCAACCGGCTCATCGTCATGTACACCTGCGACATCGCGCTCTACCACATGAGCGCGTCCGTGCCGCAGAAAATGGGCGTGGAGATACGCGAGGAACGCTACAAGCGGGCCATCGAATGGCTGAAGGACGTGCAGGCCGGAATAATCATCCCCGACCTGCCGCCGGCGGTGGACGAGGACGGGGAGCCGGCCGGAGGGCTGCTCGCCTACGGCTCACAGAAACCATTAAGACATAACTGGTAACGCTATGGATATAAGAAATTTTTTCAGCGGGATGTTCCCGTCAAAGACACGGGACGTGCTGCACACGCCATACGGGGACTTCAACCTCGCCAAAGGGGCTGACCGCAAGCGCGTGCAGAAAATGGTCATCGAGCTGCAGCGCACCACCGACGCGCTGACCCGGAAGGACATCAAGGACTGGCGCGACGCCTGGCAGCTCGCCATCAACGTGGACAGCCCGAACCGCCAGCGGCTCTACGACATCTACCGGGACGTGGAGATTGACCTGCACCTCTCCGGTTGCGTCGAGCAGCGCAGGGGCTTCGTCATGGCCAAGTCGTTCAAGATCGTGGACGAAAAGGGGGACGAGGACGAGGCGGCGCTGCACTACTTCGACCAGGCATGGTTCAAGCAGCTGATGCGCTACGCGCTGGAGGCCAACTTCTGGGGGCACTCGCTCATCGAGCTGGGCGAGCCGGCCACCGACGGTGACGGATGTATCTGTTATTCGGACGTGACGCTGCTGCCGCGCAAGCATGTCATACCGGAATACGGGCGTGTCATCACAGACCTCGGGCAGGACTGGCGCACGGGCATCAATTACCGCGAGGCCCCGTTCTCCGACTGGCTAATCGAGGCCGGACGGCCCGACAGCCTCGGGCTCTACCTCAAGGCGGCCACGCAGACCATACCCAAGAAGAACATGCTGGCGTTCTGGGACACCTTCGGGGAAATATTCGGGATGCCCATGCGCATCGCACGCACCACCTCACGCGACCCGAAAGAAATCGGCCGCCTGGAAAGGATGATGCAGGGCGCGGGGCTGAACCAGTACATGATTGCCGGGCAGGACACGGAGATAGAGTTCGTGGAGAGCGGAAAGGGCGACGCCTACAACGTCTACGACAAGCGCATCGACCGCGCCAACTCGGAACTCTCCAAACTCATCATCGGGCAGACCATGACCATCGAGGACGGAAGCAGCCTCTCCCAGTCGGAAACGCACCTCGAGGTGTTCCAAAACCTCGTGGAGAGCGACTGCGACATGCTCCGCGACATCGTGAACAACCAGCTCATCCCGCGCATGGTGCGCCACGGGTTCCCTGTCAAGGGGCTACGCTTCGAGTGGGACGACGCGGTGGACTACACGCCGGAACAGCAGAAGGCATACGAGGAGATGGTGCTGCAGCACTACAAGGTCAAGCCGCAGTATTTCGAGGACAAGTACGGGATGCCGTGCGAGGAAAAGCCGGAACCGGCCATGCTGCCGGGAGGTGGCGACAACACGGGCGATGACGGGACGGACGGGAAAAAGGGAAAACAGCAAAACGCGCATTCCCGTTTTTTCGACTAAGCCCCGATGACTATTCGGGGCTGCACCGACGCTATGCCGAATGGCTGGGGGACGCGCAGCAGCCGGTGCTGCTCTCCAAGGAGCGCGAGGAGGAGATACGCAAGGAGCTGTCGTCGCTCTTCGACGGCATGATGCAGACGCTCTACTCGCTCAAGGGGTCGGAGTTCCGCATCGAGGTGCTCGCCAAGCCCAAGGTGCAGGAGTTCATCGAGGCGCACGCCTCGGTGCTCGATTCGGGATTCCGGCAGGTGGAGATGTCCGAGGCCATGCGCCGACGCCTCACACGCTCCGACTACATCTTCTCCGGCATGAAGACGTTTCACGAGCTGAACGAGGCGTTCCCGTCCCTGCTCGATGAGAACGGCAATAGAAAACCGTTCGAACGGTTCCTGAACGATGTCCGTAAGATAGACAGCACCTACAACTCCAACTACCTCCGGGCGGAATACAACTTCGTGCAGTCGTCGGCCCAGATGGCGGCCAGGTGGGAAGAGTTCATAGAGGACGGCGACCGCTACAACCTCCAGTACCGCACGGCCCGTGACGGCAAGGTGCGTCCGGAACACGCCGCGCTGCATGGCGTGACGCTGCCGGTCACGGATCCCTTCTGGGAGGAGTATTACCCGCCGAACGGATGGAACTGCCGCTGCACCGTGGTACAGGTGCGCAAGTCGAAGTATCCGGCCACGCCGCACGACGAGGCGATGGCATTGGGCGAAGAAGCGTTGCAGCGTGATTCAAAGGGCATCTTCCACTTCAATGCAGGGAAAGAGCAGAAGACCGTGCCGGACTACAACCCCTACACCATACGGCGGTGCCGGGACTGCGATGTGGCAAAAGGGAAGCTGGAACTGGCTTTCGTGCCGGACAACGAGCTGTGCGCCGCCTGCAAGCTGCTGAACAAATGCGCCGGGGACAGGACAAAGACACAGCGTGCCATCGAGCGCACCCATTACCTGCACGAGATGGAGCCGCTGCTGAAGAAGTCCGTGACGAAAACCGCCGGGGAAAAGAGCCTGAATGTCGGATTCACGAAATACGGGAACAGCCACCTCTTCTCCGACACTTTCGGAAGGTCGCGCATCCTGTCGAAGGACGACCTGAAAGACTTGGGGGACGTTCTCTCCGCCGCTTCGTTCGTGGAGGATGCGCCACTGACGCACCCGAGGACGGACGGCATCGAGCGTTTCTACTACTTCAAGGCGCAAATACGGGGACAATGGGTAAGGCTGAACGTAGCCAAACAGGTTTATCACAGGCCAAACGGACAGGTTGAGACACGTTATTTCATGTACTCAATCAACGACATATAAAAAAACGGAGCATCAAGAGCGGCTATTAGGTCTCAAATGCCAGTACGCCATTCTCTCAAAACTCCGTATGCAAAGGTAATAACAAAATTTCAAAACACATCAAGTTATGAACAAATTTATCTCTTTTCTGAAACAAAGCAACCGCTACAAGCACCTGATTGGCGGTTTTATCGTCGGTATCTGCGCCCTGTCCCCCTGGAACGCGCTATACTCTGCGGCAGTGGCGGCCTCATGCCTCGAACTAAAGGACGTGCTGCACGGCTGCCGCTGGGACTGTTTCGACTGGCTCATCACGGTCGCCGGAGGAGGAACCGCCGCGCTCATTTGGCTGTTTATCTGACCGTCTTTCAAATAAACGGCTTTTTATGAGTACCTTTGTACCGGCGGAGCCTCCCAATAGGCCGTGTGGTCTATCGCGGGTACAACAATGCGAATGCGAATGGCGGTGTGTCGAATGCGAATGCGAATAACGATGCCTCGAACTCGAACACGAATGTCGGCTCGCGTCTGGAAATCAAACAATCGGCGTACAACACAGGGGACGTGTCCCCACGGCGGTGCCGAGGGAGGCAAGCCACAGCAACAGCGCAGGGCGGCATGTCCGTCCGTAAGACGGAAAGCTGAAAAATCACGTGTCGGGTAGAGTTTGGTAGGCCGAAAGGCTCGAAGAAGTCAGGCCCGGAGGAAGGAAGGCCTTTATCTTCCATGTTTAACAACAAACCATTGATGCTTATGCGCAGGGAAGGTCACATAGTGGAAGAAGTGGTCGAATATTCCAACATGATGGAATCGTTCGACCAAGTGCTCCGTGGCACCAGACGGAAAAGGAGCCGACAAGGACGTTACCTGCTTGCGCATCGCGAGGAAGTGATTGCGGAACTGACAGAACGTATTGCCACGGGAACCTTCACAGTAAAGGATTACCGGGAGCGCATCATCAAGGAAAGTGGCAAAACACGGTGCATACAGATCCTGACCATGAGAGACCGTATCGCCGTACACGCGATTATGGCCGTCGTGGACAGACACCTGAAGGCACGGTTTATCCGGACGACCTCCGCAAGCATCAAAGGACGCGGTATGCACGACCTGCTGGCGTACATCAACCGCGACATGAAGGAAGATCCGGAAGGTACACGGTACTGCTACAAGTTCGACATCTCGAAGTTTTACGAGAGCGTGAAGCAGGATTTCGTGATGTACTGTGTACGCAGGGTGTTCAAGGACAAGAAGCTCATCGCCATGCTCGACAGCTTTATCCGCATGATGCCGCAAGGTATCAGCATCGGACTGAGGTCGTCGCAGGGGTTGGGCAACCTGCTGTTGTCTGTGTATTTGGATCATTATCTGAAGGACAGGTACGGCGTGCGTCATTTCTACCGCTATTGCGATGACGGCGTGGTACTCGGTAAAACGAAAGCGGAACTGTGGCTGATTCGTGACGTTATCCACGGGCAGGTCGCGCTGATGGGGCTTCAGGTCAAGCCGAACGAGCGTGTTTTCCCAGTGGAAGAGGGCATCGATTTTCTGGGGTATGTCACTTACGGGCCTGACAATATCAGGCTGCGCAAGCGCATCAAGCAGAAGTTCGCCCGGAAGATGCACGAGGTAAAATCGAGAAGAAGGAGGCGTGAGCTGGTAGCGTCCTTTTACGGGATGGCAAAACACGCCGACTGCAATAAGTTGTTTAACAAATTAACAGGCAAGGAAATGAAAAGTTTTAAGGACTTGAATGTCGCTTACAAGCCGGAGGACGGCAAGAAGCGATTTCCCGGAACAGTGGTGAGCATCCGGGAACTGGTGAACCTGCCCATCGTGGTAAAGGACTTCGAGACGGGAATCAAGACGGACCAGGGCGACGACCGCTGCATCGTCAGCATCGAGCAGAACGGCGAGCCGAAAAAGTTTTTCACCAACAGCGAGGAGATGAAGAACATCCTCGCGCAAGTGAGGGAAATGCCGGACGGCTTCCCGTTCGAAACCACCATCAAGACGGAGACCTTCGGCAAGGGACGCACCAAATACATATTCACATGAGAAGAGTGGAAGGAAGCACGGGGGCAAGGCTGCTGGAATGCACCAGCCCCGTAAAGGACAAGTGGCGCGTCCGCTGGGACGTGCAGGAAAGCGAAAACGGCTCCGCCTCCTACATGGAGGAGGAATTCGGCCACAAGCCGACGGACGAGGAGATACGCTCCACGGTCATGGCATGGTACAACAGCCGGACGGACGAGGCCATCCTTTCCGGATTCAGCTACGACGGCGTACCGGTATGGCTGTCAAGTGAAAACCAGTTCAACTACAAGTCGGCCTACGACCTCGCCGTGCAGACGGACGGGAAGACGCTGCCGGTCACGTTCAAGTTCGGGACGGACACGGAACCGCACTACCACACGTTCGACACGCTGGAGGAGCTGACGGACTTCTACACCAAGGCCATGAGCCACATACAGGCTGCACTCGCCGACGGATGGAAGAAGAAGGACGCTTTCGACTTGGAAGAATACCGGGTTGGATAATTGAATGAATCCCGTTCGGGGGAGGGATAGAAAAAGCCCCCGGCCTGTTAATAGTCGTCTCACTTACTAAAAACATAAACCCAGATTCTCGGGAAGCCGGGGGCAATATGCCCTTCGCCTCGAGAACCTGGGTTTTGCGCATTATTTGCGCCTTTTAATAAGTGAGACGGTGCAAAAGTACAAAAATTATCGGAAATGAAAGTGATTGAGATACTGAAATTGAACAGGGAGCTGCTGAATATCTGCCGGGACGTGGGAATCCGGATGGATGACGTGCAGTATATAGAACTGTATAATGACTACAACAGGCTGCTCGCCGCCGGCGAGAAAGTATCCTACATCGTGGCGGTGCTGGCAGAAAGGTACGCCGTCAGCGAACGGAAGGTGTACGCGCTCATCAAGCGGCTCAGGGCGGACTGCAACCTGTGTGCAGTGTAATTGGCGTGCCTCCACATTGGGATGGATACGCCCCGTGCTACCTTTGTGCCGTAAACAAAAACGGCACATCATGAACAAATATTACCAGATTTTAGGCAGGGTCCTCGCGTCCAGAAAGACGCAGGAGAACAGGAAAGGGAACATCCGCTACCTCCTGAACGAGCGGCTCACGCTCACCCCTGCCGACCTCCTCGACATCTTCGAAGGGCATCCCATCGCGCGGAAGAAACTGAAAAGCGAGCTGCAGCTCTTCATGCAGGGCGAGCGAAACGTGGAGAAATACCGTGAAGCCGGCATCAACTGGTGGGACTACTGCGGCTCCATACTCGTGAACAGCTATCCGACATACCTCGAGAAGCTGCCACCGCTCATAGACCGTATCAACAGGGAAAAGCGCAGCAGCAAGAACTACGTGCTGTTCCTCGGCTCCACCGACGCGGAGAGCAACCAGGCACCGTGCCTGAGCCTCGTGCAGTTCCAGATAGAGAACAGCGAACTCGTGATGACGGCATACCAGCGGAGCAGCGACGCCAACCTCGGACTGCCCGCCGACATCTACCACCTGTACCTCATGTCACGGCAGATAGATCTGCCGCTGAAGTCCATCACGCTCAACCTCGGGAACGTGCATATCTACGAGAACAACATCGGCCGGACGGAGCAGCTGCTTGCCGGGTGGAAAATTCACTCATATTTGCCCCCTTCCGTCCACTTTAAAGTGATCCCCTAAATTCACTCGAAAGTGATCCCTTAAATTCACTTTAAAATGATCCCCCAAAAGTGAGTTTGATTTTTGTTTATCCGGTCTATAATTCTATTTTGTTTGTTAAAAACAAATAAAAGTCATTTATGCCCAATAAACAATTAGGAATGGAAAAGATTCGTCAAGTGTTACGCTGTTACTCCCAGGGTCATGGGACCAAAAGTATCAGCAGTATGTTAAGCGTCTCTCGCAACACGGTCAAGAAATACTTGCAAGTATTTCAACGTAGCGGTTTGGATTATGAGCAGATGTTGTCCCTGCCGGACCAGGAACTCTCAAAGTTATTCCACGAAAAGAGCAGAGTAAAGACGGAAAGTGAACGGCTGGGAGAACTAAAGTCGTTGTTACCCGAGTATTGCAAGCGGCTTAAGAAGAAAGGTGTTACCCGCGAGGCATTGCATCGCGAGTACCTTTCTTCCCATCCGGATGGCTACGGACGCACCCGCTTCTATATTCTGATTCAGCAATATATAGCCTGCAGCCGTCCCATCATGCATCTTGAGCATAAAGCCGGTGATAAAATGTTCATAGACTTCGCCGGCGACAAACTTTCCATCATCGACCTTGATACGGGAGAAATCATTCCTGTGGAGGTTTTTGTCGCGATTCTTCCTTGCAGCCAGTTAACCTATGTGGAAGCTGTCATGAGCCAGAAAAAAGAGGACTTGATCCGTGCTTCGGAAAACGCCCTGTTATACTACCAGGGAGTTCCCTCCGCCATCATCCCGGATAATCTCAAGTCTGCCGTTACCAAGAGCAGTAAATACGAGGCTATCCTGAATGAAGACTTTGCCGCTTTTGCCGAACATTACGGCTGTACCGTAATCCCCGCCAGGGCTTACAAGCCACGTGACAAGGCGCTGGTGGAAGGTGCCGTTAAACTGATTTACCGCAGTATCTATCCCAAGATACAGGAACGCGAGTTTTATGACCTGGATTCACTGAACGCGGCTATCCGCGTGGCATTGGAACTCCATAACAACACTCCGCTCACAGGCCGCAAATACAGTCGGCGGGAACAGTTCGAGGAGATAGAACGTGATTCCCTGCGCAAACTAAATCCCATCCGCTTTGAACTCAGGCATCGTTACAGGGCTACCGTGATGAAAAACGGCCATGTCCGCCTGGGGGAAGATGCCCATTACTACAGCGTGCCTTGCCGCTATATAGGCAAGAAAGTCATCCTGTCATATACCTCACGCCAGGTATGCATCTATTACGGCTACGAGCTGATTGCCACCCATACCCGCAACAGGGCCCGTTGCCGGTACACGACCCTGGAAGAGCATCTGGCTTCACACCATCGCTATATCACGGAATGGAACCCGGACAAATTTATACATGAGGCGGCAGCTATCCATCCGGACGTGGAGGCATATATCCGTCGGGTGATGGAAGAGAAAAAACATCCGGAGCAAGCCTATAAATCGTGCCAGGGCATTCTTAGCTTCGCACGCAGGGTCGGCAACACCCGACTGACCAATGCCTGTCGTTGGGCTACAAGTTACGGTCTGTACAATTACCCCATCATTGAGCGCATCCTTAACAACCGGCAGGATGAGTTCCCGTTGGAAGACAGTGCCGGGCAAGAAACGGAGATGCCTTCCCATGAGAATATCAGAGGAAAAGAATATTATCAATAAACCAACCAGATGCAATATGGAAATGAATCAGGATACATTGGAAAAGATGTTAGGAATGAACCTTAAAGGTATGTATTATGCCTTTAAAACAAGTTTGGAAACACATCGGACAGAGAGTATGACTACCGACCAGTTCGTCTCATGGCTGGTTTCAAGTGAATGGGATGACCGCAGAAACCGTGCGGTAGAGAGGGCTATCCGTCAGGCCTCCTTCAGATACAAGGCCACCATTGAAGAAATAGACTTCTCGGTGGAAAGGGGGCTGGACAAGAACCTTACCCTGCGTTTGGCCGACCTGACTTTTGTCAGAGAGCGCAAAGACCTGTTTATTACCGGAAGCGCCGGAACAGGTAAAAGTTATCTGGCAACAGCTTTTGGCTTCCAGGCTTGCCAAAAAGGATATAAAGTGTTATATGCCAATACATCCAGACTTATGGGGATGCTTAAGGTTGCCAAGGCAAAAGGTACAATCCTGCAAGAACTCAAGAAAATCGAAAGGTTGGATATGCTTATACTGGATGATTTTGGTATACAACCTTTCGATTCCCAGGGGCGGATGAATCTGATGGATATCATAGAGGACAGGCATGGTAAAAAATCTACCATCATAACATCACAGGTACCGGTAAAAGACTGGTATGACGTTATTGGAGAAAAGACGATTGCCGATGCCGTTCTGGACAGAATTGTGCATCAGGCCATACGCATTGAACTCTTCGGGGAGTCGCTGCGGAAATGTAAAAGTAAAAAATAATCGTTATATTTGTAAACGAAATTTAATGTAGAACCCGGCATAACGGACAGGAAGAATACGAAGAAAACAAGAATAAACAGAAGGGAGAATGGGAAAATTTAACAGGGGTCAAATTACTGTGAATTAAGGGGACTACTTTGAGTGGATTTTCCAGTATGTGCTGTTCTTTGGGCGTATAATGTATCAACACTTATTTCAGACAACGCTT
>OLSK01000488.1_pt1 | contig 35257 bp, 28 predicted proteins | sample 1672781 | NCBI WGS metagenome assembly OLSK01 (sample SAMEA3136723, study PRJEB25190) | human gut metagenome | biome: human gut; feature: human-associated habitat; material: faeces | place: Austria | collected 2013 | reverse complement strand
GAACAACATGTCCGAATCGCTGAGGCAATAATAAAAAAAGCGCCGATGAATAACTTTCTCCTTGATAGAAAATCGAGGACACAAAGAGTAGATCGATTTAAGGATATCAAGGCTACCATGGCGGAAGATACGCAGCTCATAAATGATCTAAAGAGTATTCTCCAAGATAACAATAAATTAAGCGACTATATCGAAAAAGTAGTACCAAAAGATAAAAGTATGCTGTCACAAGAAATCGAACAAGTAAAAAAAGATACGCTTGAGCTGATTGAAAAGACGAATGAACTAAAAAAGATAGACTATAAAGAGCTAAGCAATCGTTGGTACCATGTTTTTAAAAGACCATCATTCTATGCACTTATCGGGAGGCAAGCTGCGTGGGCTACGCCATTTCTCTTAATGCCAGCCGTTCCAGGTTTTATAGCGCAAGTCATGCCAGAAACGACTTTGATAATGAATGGAGCAGCGGGGATTAGTGCAGTCCAACAAGCAATTCTAGGAACGTATGTCGCACAAAAAGTTTTGTATGTAGGACCAAAGCTTTTGGGACGAGGAATGGACAGACTTTCTCAAGCGACCCGAAAGAAGTTTCCGCGAGCAGCTAAAGGCTTAGATAAAGTTGTGGAGAGGGTGCAGGAAAAGGTTCTTTCCCCCGTTAAAGACAAAGTGTTTACGCCAATAAAAAATAGAATAGCGAACACACAAGAAACCATTTCAAAACATACGATACGACCGGTAGCTGCGAAGTTAGCACCAGTAATTGCGCAATTGAAAAAAACGCTACACATCGACGGAAAATTAACACCAGAACAAAGAAAACTTCGGAATAAAGGCTTCAATCCTGTGACTGGGGAACGATTATCTCTGAAAATGCGTGCGTGGAATTTGACCAAGCGTTCCCTTGATTATATGTGGCGTCATAAGATAAAAATCGCATTGATTGTTGGTTTGACTGCTGGAGCGATCTTTACTGCTGGGGCGATTGCGCCGGCAATATTCCCAATGTTAACTTCTTCAATCATGGTTGATGCATTTGCTCTTGCGGCTAGTTCATTCATCGTTTGTGGTTCGGTATTGTTGGCGGATAAATTGGTGTTCAAACCAATTCAAAAATTCCTTGTCCGACGGGAAGTCCGCAATCGGGAAAAGATGATCGTTAAGCGGTATGAAAAAGATAAAGAAAAAGGACAGCATCAGTCACTAAATCAAGAATATAAAGAAAAAATCAGTGAAATTGTGAAAGTGGAAACAAAAGAACAAGTCGTTGCTAAAGAGAAAACGCCGGAACCAGTAAGAACGGAGGTGGCCAAATCAGCAGTTGAGCGGCCACAGGCAGAAATGGTAGCGCAAAAAGTAGAAGGACCTAAGGTAACGGAACCAGCTCATAAAGGAGAACAGAATTCTCAAAGTCGAATAGATCAAGCGGGGCCAAGCCAGCCAAAGATAGAAGCAATCAAAAATGAAGCGACTCATTCTGTCAATGTAAAAAGTGAGCAGCGAACGCCGGAAGCTGTGGCCGAGAAAAAAGTATTACGCTCGTTCTCTGATTTAAAGAATACATCGGTTGAAAAATCCAATCTAGCGAGTCAGAGAAATAATCAGACACTACAAGTAGCACAGGAAGAACAAAAAAAACGAGAAGCGACTCAAAGTAACACTAGGAAGAAAAAGGTAGAACAACCAGTAATGAGTTAAAAAAACGATCAGAAAAGGAGGTTTCAATTTGAGAAAAAAACAATATGCATGGATCAGCTTGCATATCGTCATTATTAGCATACTGCTTTATATAGGGAATCGAACATGTTTTTTATTTTTAGCTGAAAAATCAGAAGAGCTTTCTTTTTTAGATAAACTGATGACAGGATTTCTTCAGACTATAGATGAACTGTCAAATGTTTCCTTTCATTTTACTTTTGATACTCGATCATTAGCTGGAGGAGGTTTTTTGACTCTAGCTTACGGATTATTTGTCTTGTATAAAGTGTTCGACGACAAGAATGTCAGACCAGGAGAAGAATACGGGAGTGCACGTTGGGGGAAACCGCGGGACATCTACCCATTCATAGATAAGAAAAAAGATTTTAATATTTTATTGACGAAGACGGAAAGTTTATCGTTATCCGGCGGGATGAAGATAACCGGCAAAGACAACTTCAATCGAAATAAGAATGTTGTAGTTGTCGGAGGTGCTGGGAGTGGTAAGACACGGTTCTACGTAAAACCGAATTTGATGCAGATGCACTCTTCTTATGTAGTAAGTGATTCGAAAGGGTTATTATTGGCGGAGACAGGAAAAATGTTTGAAGAAGCAGGCTACCACATCAAAGTATTCGACTTGATCAATCGCCGGGATACACATCACTACAATCCATTCCATTACATAAAAACCGAAGATGATATCTTAAAAATCGTGAACAATCTGATCAAGAATACCTCTAACCCTAACAAAAAAGGGGGCGATGATTTCTGGGAAAAGGCAGAAACGGCTTTGCTCATGGCAATTTTCAGTTATTTGCTCCAAGAAGTGGTGGAAGAAGACCGCACACTAGGCAATGTGATCGAACTGGTTCGGTTAGCCGATATCGAAGAAGATGTTCCAGGCTTTGTCAGTCCGTTAGATGTCTTATTCAATGAGCTAGAAGAAAAAGATCCAACGAATTTTGCTGTAGCGCAATATAAAATCTTCAAATTATCTGGGGATAAGACAACGAAGAGTATCTTAGTGAGTTTAGGTGTACGGATGTCACCATTTGATATTCCAAGTATCAAAGAGTTGGTTTCAAAAGATACGTTGGAACTAGATACAGTGGGCGATGAGAAAACCATTCTGTACATCTTGTTGCCAGATACAGATACGAGTTTCAACTTTTTAGCAAGTATGATGTACCAGCAGCTTTTCGATATGCTCGTGTACAAAGCGGATAATATCTATAAGGGACGATTGCCTTGTCATGTGCGTTGTATCCTAGATGAATTTGCTAATATTGGACAGATACCTGATTTTGAAAAAGTGATTTCTGTTATCCGAAGTAGAGAAATTTCAACGAATGTGATCTTGCAAAATATCAGCCAGTTAAAGACATTGTATAAGGATACTTGGGAAACAATCATTGGTACAAGTGATGTGTTCTTATACTTGGGTGGAATGGAGAAAAGTACGCATGAATATATCTCTAAACTACTGGGGAAAGAGACGATCGAACAGCGAAATATCAGTGTGACAAAAGGTTCAAATGGTTCATTCAATGAAAGCTTCCAAAAATTGGGGCGTAATCTGATGGACCCTGATGAAGTAGCAAGTTTAAAAGGGCAACAGTGTATCTTAAAAATACGTGGTGCAAATCCATTTTTATCGGAAAAATATGATATTCTCAAACATAAAAATTATAAGAAATTAGGCGATGTAACAGAAAAATATATGTATCTACGCGACTTATCTGCTTAACTTTTTCTACTCTCTTTTTGGTATTTACCGTAAATTGGCCAATTAAAAAGAGAGTTTTTGTGTGAAAAAATAAAAAATAACAGAAAATGATTTGTTGGATTTTGTTAGAGGGACTCATTTCCGATGGATGCATAGACGAAAAAGCAAGAGAACACTCACTTTTATGAAGAATGAGTGTAACCGAATAAAGAAGTGTTCTAAATTTTCTCAACTTGGAAATAACTGGAGAAAAGATAACAAAAAAGTAGCATATACTAAATGATGGAACACCAAAAAAATTACATAGATAAAGGAGTATTTAATATTATGGGCAATTCGAATTTATTGAAACAGGTATTTGAACTAGTATCTAAATTCACATTAGTTGGCGGTGGACTTTGGCTTATTTGGGGGACGATCATTCTAGCTGGGGCATTGAAAGATAAAAATGGTCCTCAATTGCAGCAAGGAATTTGGCAAATTGTTGGTGGTGGCTTAATCTTAGCAGCAGCTGGCTGGTTCGGCTCATCCTTTGATTTTAGTTCATTGGTACCATAATTTGATTTGGAGAACAGGAGTTTAGTTTATGGCAGACGCAATAATGAGCATCTTCAGTCAAATCATGGTTTATCTAAATGGAGAAGACTTACAAAATACGCTTGGACAAAATTTAAGTTCCTATATGTACGATGCATATGATTTGGTAAAAGATCTGCAAACCATTGTAGTGGGACCACTTGCACTGTCGATCCTTGCTCTTTTTATCCTTCTAGAATTTCAACGGATTTCTTTGAAGGTAGAAGGAGCAGGAGGTGCCCCCATGCTTGGATTTGAAATGATCATCAAGTCGTTTATCAAGTTTGCAATATGTTACGTAGTGATTTTAAGGATTCAGGATATCTTAGATGGGATCATCGTTATCACAGCAAACTTATCAGCAAAAGTTTTAGCGATAGGGGCTAGTGGAAAAGTACAAAATGCAACAGAGCAAGTGCGACGAGCGGTAAATGATTTAGATTTTTGGGAGAAAATCGTTATCTTACTGATCATGTGTATCTTATTCTTAGTAGCATTAGTCGTACGGGTATTGATTCAAGTAACGATCTATTTACGCTTTTTAGAGTTATATATCTTTTCAGCAATGGCACCGATCCCAATGGGGGCATTACCAAGTCAAGAGTTTTCATCAATGACAAAAAGCTTCTTCAAAAATTTGGCCTCCACGGGCCTGCAAGCCACTTTTATCGCCTTGGTTCTTATCATTTACCCAATGATTTTTGCTAGGATCATGAAGGACGTAGGTGAAGGCATATGGGGGATCATACTAGGATTGACGATCTATATGATCGCTTTACTACTTTCAATCAATAAGACAAAAGGCTGGGCAAAGATGATATTGTCAGCATCGTAACCAAGGAGGAATTATGGCAATAGAAGTAAAAGTACCAAAAGATATCAAAGAATATAAAGAAAAAATAATTGCAGGAATGAATCTAAAGCAATTGTTGTGTTTGACGATTGCTGGGGGTGTAAATATTCTCATTAGTCTGATCTTTGTCGTCTGGCTGAAAATCCCGATGGAAATCACAAGTTGGCTGATGATTTTAGTTTCTATCCCCATCGTATCCTTTGGTTGGTTCAAACGAAATGGCTTGAATTTTGAAACGTATATCAAACATTTATTTAAATACCATCTTTCTGCAGGTGTCAGAAAAAAGAAAGAAGCAGAACCCAAAGATAAAAATGAGCAAACCAAGTTAGGCGGACAAGAAACATGATGAAATTAAAAGGGTTCACATCAGTAAAAAAGACGGATAAATCCACGATGGGTAATACAAAAAAGAAGGGAAAAAGAGCAAAGAAGGATCCTAAAGAAATGGATCTACTGCGAGATACTTTTTTATTTCAGGAAATCTATCCTAGTGGTATCTGCCGACTTGATGAGACGACATATTCGGTCACCATCGAGTTGAATGATATCAATTACCAGTTATCTTCTGAAGATAGTCAGATCGAGATTTTTTCTCAATATTGTGATTTTTTGAATTCACTTAGCAGTAAGACAAAATTACAACTGACTGTCTATAAGAAAAAAAGACCCTTAGCAGATTTGCAATCTATTCTGTATTATCAGGAAAAAAATGATTTTTTAGATGCTTATCGTGCAGAGATGAATGATATTATTTCGCGTAAGCTAGATGAGGAAAAAAATGGATACAAAAAAACGATTTTATTCACTTTCGTACAAACTCACCAGAAACTCGAGTTTGCAGAAAAAGAATTAGACATGGTGACGGATCGCTTTTTGATGTTTGCAAACCGCTTAGGAAGTCAGGCTAAAAGAATACCTAAAAAGGAATTACTGACGATCCTTTCAGAGATATTAGTGACGAAAGCTACGGCACAGCCAGAAATTGAAGATATTTTACCAGAAGTGATCGAACTGAAGGAAAATAAGAACTATTTGAAAGTCGATCAGCATTATGCAAAGACCGTTTACTTACAGGAGTATCCAGCAGAGTTATCGGATACTTTTATCTATGAATTACTAGAAATCCCTCGAGAACTAGTGATTACCTTACATATCGATCCGCTTGAACAAGATGAGGCTTTTGATTTAGTCAAAACGAAATTGGCCTTCATGGAGCAGCAAAAAGTGGATGAACAAAAGAAAGCATTACAAAATGGCTATGACTTTGAGATGCTGTCGTATGACTTATCTTATTCGTTGACAGAAGCCAAAGGACTAGTAGACGACTTGCAAAATAAAGGACAAAAACTGTATTCAATGTCCAGTACGATCCATTTCCATGCGGATACTGTTGAAAAATTAACAGAGATCCATGATGAAGTCAATTCGATTGGGCGTCAATTTGGATTCAAAATCATCGAATTAGAATTTATGCAAGAAGCTGGTCTGAATGCAACATTGCCATTAGGGATCAATCAGATTCCTTTAGACCGGACAATGTCGACTGCGAGTACCGCGATCTTTATTCCATTCACGATTTCCGATTTGATCCAAGAAAATGGGAAATATTATGGGGTCAATGCGATCTCTAAAAATATTCTTTCCCTCGATCGAAAACTATTGAAAGCACCAAACGGTTTTGTATTGGGAACACCAGGTTCAGGAAAAAGTTTTTCAGTCAAGCGAGAAATCGTGAATGTTTTATTACGAGATGCAGATGATGAAGTGATCATTATTGATCCAGAACGTGAATACTCAGTGATCGGTCAAAATTTCAATGGAGAAATCATCAAAATTTCTAGCGATTCTGCTACAACGATCAATCCAATGGATATCAATGAAAATTATGGAGATGATACAGATCCGGTCGTTTTAAAATCAGAATTTTTGATTTCTTTATTTGATTTGATCATTGGTGGAGCTCTTGGTTTGAGTTCTACTCAAAAGACATTGATTGACCGAGTTTGCCGACGAACATATGAAATATTGGGAAGTCAAACACCGACATTTATCGACTTTTATACTATTTTGAAAGAACAAGAAGAAGAGGAAGCAAGACAATTAGTGATGGATCTGGAGATCTATATCGAAGGTAGTTTGTCTGTCTTTTCTGCAAAAACGAATGTAGATATTACAAAGCGTTTAGTCATTTATGACATCAAAGATTTAGGAAAACAATTAAAAACAATGGGGATGCTGATCGTGTTAGACCAAGTCTGGAATCGTATCACGACAAATAGAGAACGTGGTGTCCGTACATGGCTGTATATCGATGAGATGCAGTTGCTATTTACTAATGAATACTCTGAGAATTATTTTTTTGAACTGTGGAGTCGTGCCAGAAAATGGGGGGCTATCCCAACTGGTATCACGCAGAATGTGGAAACATTATTACTCTCAGATTTAGCAAGACGGATGCTTTCAAATAGCGATTTCGTCATGATGCTGAATCAAGCAAAATCTGACCGTACGCAACTAGTTCGATTATTTGATATTTCCGAGGAACAAGAAAAATTTGTTGTCAACTCTCCAGAAGGTTATGGCTTGATGGTTTTTGGTGATACAACATTGCCTTTTTATGATCATTTTCCTAAAGATACGAAACTCTATAAGATGATGTCGACGAAGCCGGGTGAAACATAAAAAGAATGAAATCAGAAAGGATACGTCATAGTGCCCGATTTGAATGAACAAGAAAACCAAAAAGGAAATGAGAAAAAAAACGATAAGATCATTGATCGCTTGGAGACAGCAAAGAACATTACATCCACCAAAAAAGAAAAAAATGTTTCAAAAAATGAGAAAATCACCACTAGTAAAAGCAAACATCGCAAGGCTGTAATCATTCGGAAAAACCAATCGACTGTATCACGAAGCAAACGAGCAAAAATCAGAATGATGATCCGAAGGCAACAGCAAGCTAAAAAAGGCAATGCATCAATTACAAGCTCGCCAATCAAACGATCAAAGAATTTGAAACATAAAGAAATGATACAGTCGCAAAATACCAGAAAAAAACGGCTTTTTAGGAATCTAAACGTCAGTACCAGAGAAGAGCGTAAGAATCAGCAAAAAATTTATCTGAAAAAAAGTGAAAAATACTAGAAGACGATCAATCGCAACAGTAAATTGTCTACCGAAGTAAAAAAGGTCAATACGCAAAAGATCCAACAGAAAAAAGCAATAAAAGCCCGAGCGTTGATCAACAATAAAAAACAGATAGATGGTCGGGTACTTGTAAAAAACAAAAACCCACTGTCCAGAGTGTTCGGCAAAAGCAAGACCGTAAACAACAACTAATTCTGAAAAAAAAGAAAAAAACAGATACGCAGCATATCATAGCGAAAAAAGAAACGAAGCAACAAACGGCAAAAAAGCAATATCAAGAAACTGGGAAAAAGAAGCAAGACAAGGAAAAATTACAAGGAACTTCTCAAAGGAAAAAAAATCTATTTTCGAATCGGAGACACCTTCGCAATCAACAATATGCACAAAAATATGTACGTGCATCTGGCAAAAAACAGATCTATAAAAAAAGAAATAAGAAGCAAAAGGTCAACGATCAGTTAAAGAAAAAAGTTTCCCCAAAAAGAGGCGCCAAAAACTACTTCAAAGAAATGGTCATTGATAAATTTGGACGGGATAGTGAAGGGAATTTGAACATTATTGGGATGATCCTGATGTTGGTTCTTCTCGTTCCTATTTTGATGAACTTGATTATCATTATTGCTCTTTTATCAGTCGTCATAGCAATCATTGCGGTTATCATGGCGATTTGGGCGTTCATCGTAAGCTTGTTTGTTGTTAAAACAGAATCAATGATGATTACAGAAGCTTATGAGTATGTCACCTGGTTAGATGTCAGTAAAAACAAAGAAGTCTATGAACGCTACAATCAGTTAGTGGATAACCCTGAATATGACGAAGTCTATTTTGAAGTGAATAACATTGCTTCTGATCCTGAGAAATTTTCTGTTGTGTCAAATGGCGATAATTATATCTATTATCTCAATGCAAAATACGAAGATTATGATATTGAGGAACGGGCAGTGAATGTCTATATCAAACGTCTAGCTAAAAATACTGGCATAGAACTACCAATTTCAAAGGTAGCACATGTTCAATTTAAAGATACCCCACATCCATCGTCAGAACTACCAATCAAGATCAATCGAGTGAAGCATGAGATTCATGCGATCCACGATATGACGTATAGCTATGAGACGGTCATTGAAAAAGATAAGGAAATTGAAAAAACGGTAGTAACGATCGATGAAGAAACAGGGGAAGAGAAGACAGAAACTAAAGTAGAAATCAAAGATATTGCTACGGTGAAAATCGAGGTTCAGACATTGAATGAGATGCTTGACTCTAAGCCGGAAGTTGAGATCTACGGGTTTAAAAATGGGTTTTTAGAGGAAGAAAGCAACTATGCTTTAGTAGGGACCGTTGAGGCATTCGACGAAGCCGAAGTGGATAAATATTATCCAATCATGGAGTTGGATCGCTTTGAATCAAAAATCTTCATGGATAATCCATTAGGGAAAAATACCTATAGTCCAGTTGTTGAAAACTATGGCTATCGGGGAAGAGACGAAGACAAATTAAATATTGAGATCATGTTGGATGCGGAACCTGGTTCACCAGTTTATGCCACTACAGATGAAGAAGTAGACGGAATCAATCGTACATATGGCGCACAAGATCGTGATGGGAAAATGGTTGAAACGCGAAGTATCAAAACGGACACAGGAGATTACTATGCGTTTTATATCAATGTGGACCCCGTAGTGAGGAACGGTCAGGATTTGAAAGCAGGGGATTTGATTGGCTATACAAGGAGTACTTTTGGCGGGAATCTACTGATTGCGATGGAAGAATTCCGTGCTCTGCACAGCAACGCTGACATTTATCCTGCGATTTTCATCGATAACTTGGTCTTCGCCAGTGATACGAATTTAGCCTATTCCAATAACAGTGGCGGGCTAAGAGGTGAATTGTTTAATCCACCAGAAAAAGTAATACAGTGGCGCAGCAAAGTGTATGAAGAAGCGATAAAAAACAATATTGGTTCTTATGTAAACACGATCCTATCCATTATCTGGGTCGAAACAGGTGGGGATAGCGAGCGTTTCTCAGATATCATGGGAATAAATAAAGCGTACTCAGTAGGTGGTACAGTACATAGTCCAACTGAATCCATCGAAAAAGGTGTAAAATATTTTGCAAAATTATTGAAAAAAACGCAAGCGAATCAATTAGGAGAGAAGGCTTCATTACAAGCATATAGTTATGGGGAAGCCTACTTAGATGACCTGATTCGTATAAGAGGACGTTACTCCTTTGATCATAGTCGCCTGTATGCCAAAGAGAAGAGTCAGGGTAAGACCATATCTTATAACAGCACCCCTACTCTTGATCGAGGCTACAATTGGCGTTATACCTTTGGCAATATGTTTTATCCGCAACTTGTCACGTATAATATTTCTGCTGACATCGGTAAACTAGTCGGGATAGCTAAAAAGGAATTAGGTACACCAAATGGGGATAAATACTGGCAATGGGGTGGCTTTGACAAGCGCATCGAATGGCCCGCAATCTTTGTTTCTTGGGTTGCTAGTCAAGCGGGTTATTTAGACCAAGGACGTGTGCTGAATACACCAAGTCCATTATCGATGATGAAATGGTACCAAGATAATCGTAAATTCCAAGCACCAACTGTTGGTTATATCCCACAATCAGGTGATTTGATTTTCTTTGATTGGAAAGGCAAAAAAACAGGAAAAGATCATGTGGGCATCGTTGAATATTCTGGTGGAAATATCGTACAGGTCATTGAAGGAAATTCTAATAATCTTGTTCGCCGCAGAACCTATGCGCTAGATAACATAGCTATTTCCGGATACGGTATCCCTTAGCCAGACGAACCTGAGCCAATCAAGTAGAAGCACCAGACAACACATTAAAGGAGGTGAGTTATTTTCTATTAAGTAAAGAAGAACTTTATTTTTAGAAAGGCACACATATGATTAATAATTTTTTGGAAACAAAAGCAGGAAAGCGGATCGCTGCGGGTTTTGCCGTATTTGTAGTCGTGGTCATTGGCACTATCATTTATGCGTTCATGACGAAAGAACCTGAGCCAACCTCGACAAATGAAGATAACATTGAAAAAACGCAAGAAAGCAGTGAAGTCAGAGGGCAATACGATGCGACACCTTACAGTGGCAAATGGTATTCCAATCGAACAGATGAGATGACGATTGAATTAAAAACGGATGGCACGTACCAAGCCTCTGCTTGGTTATCTAAAGGTACCTATCATTTGATTGATAATGGGGTCGTGGTATTGGAGGATAAAGAGGGGAAAAAGAAAAAATTCAAGTTGCAAACGAAAATGGGTAGTACAGTCATGTACTTAAAAGAAGATGAAGAAGAAATCTATTTGTATCCAAATGAAGAAGTCAAAGAAAAAATGGAAACAGAGATTTCTGAACAAGCAGAAGCGGCTCAGCAAGTTGTTTCACAAATGTGGATGGACATCTTGCAACAAGGAGAATGGGAAAATAAAACAGATAAACGAACATTCACGTTGACATTCAAAGACGATGAATTTATTCAGAAAAAAATCGAACAAGGAAAAAAAGAGGAAGAAGTCACTTACAAGTATCGAATCATCTCGATTGATTATGAACAGTCCAGTGCAGTTTTTGTCATGAGTCGAACGGATAGTTATGACCAGAAACAAGATGTAGTCTTTAAAATCAAGGAAGAAGGCTCTAAATATATTTTATTGGGGAACCCAGGCGCCTTCGACTGGATCACTACCTTTGAAAAAAGTTATGCAGCGGTCACACCTACACAAGACGGCACCACGCGATCAGATACAGTGAAGAAAACCACTGAAACGGTTGATAAAGATGGAAACAAAGTGATAATTACCGAAAAAGTTAAGGGGTGAGGATAGATGGAGGATAAAGAAGTAGACAAAACCCAACAGGTCATGTTAAAGGGGTACTTAGGTATTGCCAAGTTGGCGTTGAAGCTTACTGTGTATTTTTTTAAAAAGAAAATACCCCAAAAAATCAAGAACGGTATCGTAAGCCTAGCAAGTAAAGCAAAAACCGGGGTTCAACAATTGAATCAGTGGCGTAAAAATCGTCAAGTCACTAAACAACCAAACCAGACGATGAAACAAGTATTAGACAAAAAACAATCTGCACAAAAACTAATGGGAAAAGAATCAAAGGCACTAATCAAAAAAAGAGAGATGCCTCTTTTATCCAAAGCAACTAGTCGAGAAAGAGTAATCAATCCCTTTCAACATGCAATGAATAAATTCAATCAGCTACTGATGAAAGGTGCAAAATTTGTTTTGCCTCTGTTGCCAAGGGTTATTCGTAATGTCGTATTAAGGAATAACACAGTGACTCGTGACCGGGGTACCAGAGAATTGGGAACAGCAGTGAAGGATTCCAAGGCTATTCCAGCACGCACAGAAAAACTCCAAATAAACAATACGATTGCAAAACCGACACATGCACAAATGTTACAAAATAATGTACCAAAAAAATATAAGCCACTTTCTGAACTAACGACCCATGCTAGAAAGATATCTGCCATCAACAATAACAAGGCGAAAGAGGTAAGCCGAGCTTTACCACAGCGCCGTACGTCTATACCTACTATCAATACAGGACGTTAGGGAGCAAACGAAAAACGACGATCAAAGGACAAATCGAGTGACTTGTACGATTTGTAAACAAAAAGTAGATGAGAAATCACGGTAGAAGTGTGTAACTTCTTATTTCGTGGAGTTGCATCCCCATCGTTAATTCGTTTTTAAAGCATGAGACAAAAGTATTTCTTACTTTTGTCTCATGCTCTTTTTTTTCGAAATTTACGAAAAGCCTGACTTTTGGACGCCGTTTATTTGTGCGTCTGTAGCAAACCTGATTTTTTAGACTGTCCCACATTTCCTTTGATTAAAATGGGTTTATTTTAAAGCGTTTGGAATAAGATCGTTAACAATAAGCCTACCACGTAGCTACTATTGAAGAGGACCATATTTTTAATGGAGTAGCTGAAACTAACGGGTTGTGGCAGAGTTTGTTTAAAAGCCTGCAAATTTTTATAGACTTTTGGCAAGGTAAAGAAGGTTACGATTATCGGTAACTGATACACGCGGATGATCAACCCTAATAAGATGACAAGATAGGAAGCATACATCAAGAGTTGGAACAAAACGATGCCCACTGGCCGACCGATATAAAAGACTAGTGTATACCGGTGGTTTTCAATGTCACGGTCTAAGTCACGTAGATTGTTCGCTAACATGATGTTAGCGATCGTGAATATCAGTGGAAGGGAAGCCAAAAAGATCGCTAAGACTGCCCATAGATTGCCTTCTAAGCTAAAGTGTCCAGTAGCAAGTGAAAGGGACAAATCAAATACGTTTGTATTGTGCGTGTTGACATAGACGACCATGGCAAAGATTCCTAGCCCCATTGTTACACCACTGAAAATCTCACCTAACGGCATACGAGATAAAGGAATCGGACCAAATGTATAAAAGATACCGATGAAACAGCAAGCCGCCCCCATCAACAATAGAAGGAGCCCCGTTTTAGCAGTTAGAATGAGACCGATGATCAGAACAAAAAGGATCATTCCTAAAATCATATTGCGAACCAACTTGGGGGAAGTCCCTGTACGTCCGATCACATTTTCTTCGTATTTATAAACAGCGGAATGGGCTTTTTCGTAGTCCATATAATTGTTGATAGCTGTTGTCGCCAAATCAAAGACGAGCATACCGATAAAAAATAATACGGTGTTCAACCAATGTATCTCATGAAAAAAAGCGATAGAGAATAAAACCCCTATCGCAAAAGGAAATACACTAGCTACCTTAGTCCGTAGTTCGACTACTTCTAAAAAGATTTTTAGTGTCATGTTTCTTGCTCCTCATTTCAGTTCTGAGCGATCGCCCATCGTATATTTTGAGTCTTTATCCAGTTTAAATGTATCTTTGATTGGATCTGTCACATATACTTTATCTTCTTTTGTGACAAAAATCGCTTCAGTACCATTGTTCAATTCACTTTCAACGTATTCAAGACCTTTTTTCACACCCATTGAAAAGACAGCCGTTGATAAGCCATCACCATCAATTGATTTATCTGTGATGATCGTGACACTTGCAATGTCATTATCAAAAGGATAACCAGTTTTAGGATCAAATAAGTGATGGTACTTTTTACCGTCTACTTCTAAGTAGCGTTCATAGATACCAGATGTAACGAGTGTTTTATCCCGTTCTTCGATTGTTCCTAATACAGATCCGCGTGCTAGATTAGGGTCTTGGATACCGACTGTCCAGTCTTGATCTTTCCCTCTAGGACTATGGCCTAGAACATAAACATTTCCACCTAAGTCAACGATCGCCGTCGTCACACCTTGTTTTTTCAGTACTTTCACTACTTCATCTGTGATGTATCCTTTAGCGATCGCTCCAAGGTCAATGATCATCCCTTTTTCTTTGAGATAGACAGTCTTGTCTTGATCGTTCAATTCGATTTTATGGTAGTCGACTAATTTCAATGCTTGGTCGATTTCTTCTTGAGAAGGTTTTCTTGCATCATCAAAACCAATACGCCACAGCTGAGTGATAGCACCGATCGCCATATCAAAACCACCTTGGGAATCTTCGCTGTATTCATAGGCTTTCTTCAATAACCCATAGACATCATCAGAAACTTTCACCGGCTTGATGCCAGCTTGCTGATTGACTTCATCGATTTCTGAACCTGGTTGGTTGATCGTGATTTTATCACCCAACTCTTTTACTCGATCAAAAGCTGGTTTTAAAGCAGCTTCTTTTCCTTCATCGTAGACACGGATCCGGACATACGTACCTAATAGGAATTGTTCATCTGAATAAGGATCTTTTAAAATTTTATTTGTCGTAGTACTTGTTGTTGTGGCTTTATTCGCTGAAGTACTACAACCAGCTAACGTCAATAGGCATAGCAAAGCGACGATAGGGAGTAAGCGTTTCTTTAACATGTGTTTCCTCATTTCATCAGTGGCCAGAAGGGTATAGCAAAACAAAAAATATTCTTTCAGAAATAAGCCGAAATATCACAAAAATTTTTCAAAGAAAATTTCGGATATCTCGGCTTGGATTTCAGAAAAAAACTATTGTTGAGACAGCTTCTTCCACATTTATTTCTAGTTGATTATTTTGTTACGATGTTGTCAACTTCGATTGTTTGTGTATCGCCTTTTTCAGCTGCATTCACTAATTGTTCTGCGTACATAATGAATGAGTGTGAGCTGTGAGTAGCACCAGTAACTACTTCTACGTCAGCAGGTGAACCATCTTCTTCGCCCATTGCTTTGACAAGTTCGTCGTTAAGTGCAGGGATGTAAGTTTTAGGTTCAGTACCACTTTTCGCTTTCATATTTTCGTTATATTCTGTGTTATCTTGTTTTGATTTGCCATCTTTGTCGATGTAATCAAATTTAGAATCCGTTACTTTACCGCCAGCTACAGTCATTTCAAATTGTACGCGGTAGCCGTTAGAGTAGTTCTTTTCTTCTAATTTGTAAGTACCGTCTTTCAAGTCAGCACCATTGTCGATTTCAATCGTATCTGTGTTACCAGCTTGAGCTGCTTGGATCAATTGTTGTGCATAGTTTTGGAAGCTTTCTGAAGAGTGAGTAGCACCAGTAACTACTTCAACACCGCCAGCGCTTTGAGCTTTCACGAATTGTTCGTTTAATTCTGGGATGAATTTTTCTGGACTAGTGCCAGCTTTTGCATCCATATTTTTATTGTATTCTGCATCTTTTGTTTTTGAGTCGCCTTTTTCGTTGATGTTGTCATATTTAGACTCAGTGATCTTACCATCTTTTACGACCATTTCAAAAACTGCGCGGTAGCCATTAGAGTAATTTTTTTCTTCCAATTTATATGTGCCATCTTTCAACTCGCCACCAGCGACAACTTTTGCTGAACTTTCAGTTGTTGCGCTTTCAGAAGTTTGTGCTGTTGAAGCTTCAGATGAACTTGAGCTGTTTGAACTTCCATTGTCATCTGCACCACAAGCACCTAACACTAAAGCTGAAAATGCTAAAACTGCAAATCCAGTAACAAAACGTTTGTTCATCATTTTTAAATCCCACCATTTCCTTTTTTAGTCCACAATTTTCTTTGTGATTCATTATACATTCTAATAGATATTAGCTATAAGTCAACCATTTTAAGCAAATAACTATTATAATCTTACAACCGTTTTCTTTCTGTAAATTTCGTGAAAAAACGCTTAATAATAAAAATTCAAAAAAATCGAAAAGGAATTAGACAAAAGAACATAACATCTATATAATGTATGGAGATTGTGTAATAGGTATCAAACTAAAATAGTTATTATAAATTTCAAATAAATGGTTTAATAAGGAGCGGATGATCAATGGCAAAGCAAAATATTGTCGTTGTAGGTGCAGGTTATGCCGGAGTATCAGCTACAAAGTACTTGGCAAAAAAACTGAAAAAAGAAGATGTGACAATCACGTTGATTGATCGTCATTCGTACCACACGATGATGACAGAACTTCACGAAGTTGCAGGCGGACGAGTTGAACCACAAGCAATTCAATATGATTTACAGCACTTATTTGCACGAAAAAAAAATGTTCAATTAGTGACAGACACAGTAATCGGTATCGATAAAGAACAAAAAATCGTTAAAACAAAATTAGGTTCTTATCCATTTGACCAATTGATCTTAGGGATGGGTGGCGAACCAAATGACTTTGGTACACCTGGTGTAAAAGAAAATGGCTTTACGTTATGGTCATTCGAAGATTCAGTGAAGATTCGTGAACATATCGAGCGAACAGTTGCCAAAGCAGCATTAGAGCCAAATGATGAACTACGTCGCGCCATGTTGACATTTGTAGTTTGTGGTTCAGGTTTTACCGGAATCGAAATGATCGGTGAATTAATTGACTGGAAAAAACGTTTAGCAAAAGACTACAAGTTAGATCCAAGCGAAATCACTTTGATGGTCGTAGAAGCAATGCCAACGATTTTGAATATGTTAGATCGTAACGATGCGGCCAAAGCGGAACGTTACTTGAAGAAACATCAAGTAGAACTATTGTTGAACTCCCCAATCGTTGAGGTAGCAAATGATCATATCAAATTAAAAGATGGTCGTCAGATTCCAACACACACTTTGATTTGGACAGCTGGTGTAAAAGGTACATCTGATGCAGCTGATTTTGGATTAGAATCGGCTCGCGGACAACGTCTGATTGCCAACGAGTACATGCAAGCAAAAGGCTATGAAGATAAAAATATCTATATCATCGGGGACTTGGTTTTCTATGAAGAATTCCCTGGAACACCGACACCGCAAATCGTTCAAGCGGCTGAACAGACAGGGCATACGGCTGCTACAAATATCGTGGCTTCGATCAAAGGTGGCGAGAAACACAAGTTTAAAGGGAATTATCAAGGTTTCATGGTCTCAGTTGGCGCTAAATGGGGGGTTGCGAACCTATTTAACAAGATCCATTTGAGTGGTTTCCTAGCAATCGTTATGAAACATATCGTCAACTTAAAATATTTCTTTGATATTCGCTCTGGATACTATATGTTCCAATATCTAATGCATGAATTCTTCCATATCAAAGATGACCGAAATGTGACACGTGGTCATTCTTCACGCTATGGGAATGTACTATGGAGTGTACCGCTACGTATTTTCTACGGACTAGTTTGGTTTATAGAAGCATTCAAGAAAATCGTTGGTAACGGTGAAGTATTGAAACCAGGTACATGGTTCGGTGAGGGATCATGGTTCACTGGTAACAGCGTCTTCCCTTGGACATGGGAATATAATGTGACGGATGTTGCAAGTGGCGCATCAGCTGCCGGAGATGCAACAACAGCTGCTAGCGGTGCTGCATCAAGTGGTGCTGGGGAAGCAGCAACACAAGCAGCACACTTTGGTCTAAGCTATGCTTATGGAGAAGAACCAATGGCTGTGATCGACAAATCACCTGCTTGGTTTACAAAAATGATGCAAGTCATCATGCCGAATAACGATGTAGCAATGTTCTTCCAAAAATTCATGGTTTTCTTTGAAATTGCGTTGGCATTAGCATTGATTGCTGGTTTATTCACTTGGTTATGTAGTGCAACAACGATTGTGTTGGTCATCACGTTCTGTTTATCAGGAATGTTTTACTGGGTAAACATCTGGTTTATCTTTGTGGCCTTCGCGTTGATGAATGGTTCAGGACGAGCAATCGGACTTGATCGCTGGGTAATTCCATGGTTGCAAAAAACACTAGGAAATTGGTGGTATGGGAAACCCAAATCCCAATATGGCTCAAAATAGCATGCAATATAGAGCTTGAACAGAAAAAGTTTAAAGTAATGGTTGATTAAAGGAAAGTTCTAGGGATACCTAGGACTTTCTTTTATTCCGTGCTAAAATTGGGTCAGTGAAAAAGGGCAGAGGAGGATGCGTACAAAAAATGAAAGAATTTATCAAGAAAAGTTTACTCAAACCGTGGGATATCTTCATTATCATTCTTTTGGTTGCTCTTTCTTTTTTACCAGTTATCATTTTTAGTTACCAGCAAGCAAACGCTGCACCTGAAAAAGAAGCAGTGCTGCGGGTAGATGGAACAGAAATCAAAACCTTTCCACTAAGCGTGGGGAGTGAAACATATACGTACACATACAAAGATCCCCATGGTGATTACAATCTGATCGAAATTGCCGGAGATAAAATTCGGATCAAGGAAGCAGATTGTGATGATCAGATTTGTGTGAGAAGAGGATGGGCATCAAAAAATGGGGAGACAATCGTATGTTTACCACATAAATTAGTGATCGAAGTGCGATCAACAGATGGGAGTGACGAAGACAGTCTGATTTATTAGGCTATTCACACCATGACAAAATTACAAAAAATGATTTATATCTCTCTTTTAGTAGCACAGGGCGTGATCATTGGACTGATTGAAAACATGATTCCTTATCCGTTTTCTTTTGCACCTGGAGCCAAATTAGGTCTAGCAAATTTGATTACGATCGTAGCGATCTTTACGATGAACAAACGAGATAGTTTTTTGCTTCTGTGGCTCCGTTTGTTTTTAACGACGTTATTAGGTGGAACAATCTCTACTTTTCTGTATAGTATGAGTGGTGCACTACTTAGTTATTTCGGGATGTTACTAGTCAAAAAACTAGGACCAAAAAGAGTCAGCATTATTGGTATCAGTGCAACAGGTGGATTTATGCATAATGTGGGGCAGCTCGTTACAGCCTCTTTTATTGCCCAATCTTGGACGGTTATGCTTTATTTACCAATTTTATCTTTTTTAGGCATCTTATCAGGTATCGCTATTGGAATTGCCGCAAATTACTTATTGCGCCATGTACGAACCCTTCAAAAATTCCAAAAAGAATATGAGTTAAAAAAGAAAGACAAATGGCAGTCCGTTTTTTTAGAAAAATAATCGCTATGCAAGGAGTTTTTTTATGAAGTTACATCCAATGTGGGAGGGCTATCCCGGTTTAAAAGACGAGTTAACAGAGACGTTGAAGAAAATGGAAGATGTCATCCGCTTAAAAAATAAACCAGTTGAACAAGCAATTAAAGAAACGATCCATGCTGGTGGCAAATTATTACGGCCTGCATACCAATTATTGTTTTCTCAATTTGGTGCTGAGAACGATCGAGATAAAGCAATTGCGTTAGCTGCTTCGATCGAAATGCTTCATACGGCTACGCTGATCCATGACGATATCGTCGATGAAGCGAACATGCGACGCGGAAAGAAAAATATTCGGGGCAATTTTGGGAATACGGTAGCCGTCTATGCGGGAGACTATTTATTTGTGTGTTGTTTTAAATTACTTTCTAATTATTCTACTTCCCTTAAAAGTCTGCAGACAAATTCTCGCAGTATGGAAAAAATATTAGATGGAGAGTTAGGCCAAATGGATGATCGTTATAATTATCATCTAACGGTTGAGGAATATTTAGAAAATATTTCTGGTAAAACAGCTGAACTATTTCAGTTGAGCTGTTCAATAGGCGCTTATGAAAGTGGGACAACTGAACGGTTTGCGAAAAAAGCTGGTACGATCGGTTTAGCGATCGGGATGGCTTTTCAAATCATTGATGATATTTTAGACTATACTAAAAGCAGTGATGAAATTGGTAAGCCAGTACTAGAAGATATGCGTCAAGGCGTATATTCACTACCGTTGATCTATGCGTTACAAACGGATAAAAAGGCAGAACTTATCTCATATCTTGATAAAAAAGACAAGTTGACTTCTGAGGAAATAGAGAAAGTTCGAACACTAGTTGCAGAAGCAAAAGGGGTAGAAAAAGCCAAAGGATTAGCTGGAAAATATACCAAAAAAGCATTAAATGAAATCAATAAACTACCAGATAATCTATTTGGAACGAAGGAAAATTTACTGTCGCTCACGAGCTTGATCTTAGAGCGAGAAAATTAAGGACGATTTGGTACAGAGGTTGGGACAGAAGTGTTTAACTCCGAGAAATAAGAAGACATTCACGAAAATTGCTTTTCAAATTTTTGTGAATGTCGGCTTATTTCCGAAGGAGTTGCTTCTGCTCCCACCGTTTATTCGTTTTTAAAGAATGGGACAAAAGTATTTTTTACTTTTGTCCCACAATCTTCTGTCCAAATTATTCTAAGATTTCTCTTTATCAACATCATTTGGCAAAGAGCCGGTTTTATCTCCAATTTCTCAAACCTAAACGACTTTTGTCTCGACCTCAAATCAATGATCAGATGTATTGATGAAACAGTTGTGTTAGAACAGGTAAGAAATAGATGATGACCATCGCGATAACCACCATGATCAATTGTTTACGTTGTTTTTTACGTTTCAGCATACTACTTGTCTTGTGTAAAAAATAAGTAGCGCCTTTTGCTATTGCTGTCAAAGTAGATAAAATCAATGTTGGAGAATAAGCTGTAGGATCTTGTTTGATCGACAATAATTTTGTCCCATACTCTGGGTATTTAAGTAATGCTTGATAGATAGCAACGATCATGATTGCTCCCATAAAATAGTTTAAAAATGAATGAACTTTTTTCAAATGGTAAAACTCCTTATTTCCCTAATGATTTTATTTGCTCGTGTATTGGTAGTGCGGCTTTTACGTACTATCTGAATGTGAATCACTTTAAGTCTCTTTTTTTGTGTCTCCTGTTTTGTCCATCCAGGGAAATGAAAAACCGATCGTGAGATCATCTTTCAACACTAGCACAGCATCAAATTTACCTTTTTTGCCTGTAAAACCTTTGATGACTTTGCTAGTTTTCCCTTTAGACAATAACTCTCGCAAATTTGTTTTAGTCAATTTCTTTTTCGCGATCGTTGGCCATAGTTTAAATTCGCAAGCTGGATTTGTACAAGTTGCCACTTTAGGATACAACATGATGATCCCTTGCTTGCACTTAGGACAATGTCCCAACTGATCATTTTTCTTCTCCATTGCTTTGATTTGTCTTGTGCCAGTGATTTCTTTAGACAAGTCGACTTTTTCTATTTGTTTTGGAACAGATTCCAATAAATGAAGAATGAATTTTTTGATATTTTCAAGGAATACTTCTGGAGTTCCTTCGCGATTTCCGATTTTTCTGAGATAACCTTCCCAACGGGCTGTCATCTCTGCACTGGTCAATAGTGGCTCACCTGTTACGGCTTTGCACAAGGTAATCCCTTTGGCAGTCACCGTGATTTCATTCTTGTTGACTTCGATATAGTGACGCTGCTTTAAGTTTTCGATGATATTTGCTCGGGTTGCCTCTGTACCGATCCCCTCTACTTCTTTCAATATTTCTTGTGCCTCTTCGTCATCCAGCGTTTTTCCCGCTGTTTTCATGGCAGTAATCAGCGTACCTTCGTTGTAAGGTTTAGGCGGTTGTGTTTCTTTTTCGATACTCGCCAAATCAACTTCAACGACTTCATCTTTTTCAACTGCTGGCAATTGTTGGAGGTCTTTCTTTTTATTTTTTGTTTCTAAAATAGCCTGCCACCCTTTTTTGACAGGAATTCTACCAGTACTTTTCAATCGTAAATTTTCTATGCCTGTCTGAATAACTGTTTCTTCATAGATGTAGTTTTCAGCAAACATGGCGATCGTAGTTCGTACGACTTGAAGATAGATTGCTTGTTGCAAACGAGATAATTTAGCGAAACGTTCCTTTGAAGGAATCGTCTTTGTTGGAATGATTGCATGGTGTTCTTGCACTTTCTTCGCATCAACATACCTTTTCTTCGCATAAGTATCGGGCGTTGGAACATTTTCGATACCTAAAAATGTTTTGTACTTGGCAAGGTTTCTTACTAAATACTGGTGTTCATTTTCTGTGATGTAAAAAGAATCTGTTCTAGGATAACTTAAAAATTTGCTTTCATATAATCCTTGGACAGCATCGAGAGTCGCTTTTGCGCTTGCTTTCATCAACTGATTCATTTTCGACTGCAAACTTGATAGAGAAAATAAACGTGGACTGCTGAGCTGTTTCTCTTTTTTTGATACGTCTAAGATTTTTCCAGGCTGTTTCCCTAGATGTGCCCCTAACCGTTCGATTTCTTTCACTAACTCTTCTGATGTCTTGAAGCTTTTCTTCGGGTCCATCTTCCCAATGAATCGGCCATTTTTAGAAACGATTTTCGCTTCACTTTCAAAATAAGGTTCTTTTTTGAAGTTTCTGATCGATTCTTGCAGTTGATAGATCATATAAAGCGTTGGGGTTTGGACACGCCCTAAAGAAAAACTGCCATCGATCCCTTTTTGTTGCAGTAACAAGCTATATAAAGGACTGCCATTCATACCAATCAGCCAATCCGCATTTTGTCTTGCTTTTGCTTCTTTATACTTAGAGAAATAATGCTCCCCCGGTCTAAGTTGCTTGAATCCTTCATAAATCGCTTCTTTTTCCAGCGAATTGATCCATAAACGAAGGTATTTCTTTTTTTTCGTGAATGCTTTTGCCTGTATGATGATCGACCAAGCAATTGCTTCTCCTTCACGATCACCATCAGTTGCAATGATGATCGTATCTGCAGATTGAAGCTCTCTTTTTACGATTGAGAATTGCTCACGTTTATCCGCAGGTACTTCGTAGCGAAATTCCTCGGGGAAAATCGGTAAGTTCGCCAAAGACCATTTCGCCCAACGCTCTTCGTAAGCACCAGGAGGCAACATATCGACTAGATGACCGAATCCGTAAGTGATCGTAACTTCACCAGTGAACAAAGGATCAGCGATTTCGTAATATCCTGGGTGACGTTTCCTTTGCTTGAACGTTTCAGCATATGCTTTTGCTTGAGAAGGCTTTTCAGCTAGAATGACTGTTTTCATTGCTTCTCCCTCCGTTATCTCTGCCTTTTTTCAGACTTCTTTATTATGGAACAAACATTCGCATCTGACAATAAGAAAATCGTTTTCTTATGAAAAAAGGTAGTCCACTCTTTCCGATCCCCAAAAAATAAAATCGGATAGTCTGAAACCGACTAAGTACTGCAAGTCCTCAAAAATCAGCTTACTGAACCTCTTTTTTGAGTTACATTTCTTATCTTTGAGATGATTTGATTTCTTAGCTATCAATAAAATAAGCGAACGAGACAAAAGTAACTATCACTTTCATCTCATCCGCTCAATTCGTATAAACGATTTTACTTTATTTACTTAAAAATTCACTGATTGCCGATTTATTTGCCTCATTATCAATAACTAAAATACTTCCTGCATACTCGCTATTTCCGTAATCCCAAGAACCGTCTACAGGAACACTTAATCGATCGATCCCTCCTGCTCCACGAGCAATCGAGAAAAGATTTTTGGCAATGAACAGCGCAGTAACATCTGTTGACGTATAGCCGATTGCTTTACCAGCCGCATAAGGCGCACGAATAAGATTCAATGGATTTTTCAACTGGCTAAAAATAGCGTTCATTACTTGCTGTTGTCTTCTTACTCGACCAAAGTCCCCTTCTTCATCCATTCTGAAACGAGCATATTGAAGAAGGACGTGTCCATCCATTTTTTGGACTCCTTTTTTGATATCCACTCCATCAAGATTTAGATCTTTTTCCGCATCGATTTTAACACCGGTCATAAACAATGCATCGATCACTTTCTCAAAAGATTTGAAATCCACTTTTGCGTAATACTGACAGTCGAGCCCAAAGTTTTCTTTGAGTGTTTGTCTTACAAGGTCTGCGCCACCATAAGCATAAGCAGAATTGATCTTGTTTTGCCCGACGCCGGGGATCGTCACAAAACTATCTCTCATAAAGGAAATCAGTTTAGGTTTGTGGGCAGGTCCGTCTAATTGTAAGACCATGATCGTATCTGCCCGTCCAGCATCTTCTCCTCGCGTATCGCTACCTAGGATCAAGATATTATGGGCCCCACTCGAAGATTGGACACCATTAAAAGTTTCCGTCGTTGCACTTTCAAGACTTTTATCATGTTCTGCAACAAACTTGCCAACAAAGAACGAACCAATCGAGTAAATAAGAAGAAAGAAAATGATTCCTAGTACGATTCTTTTCCAGGAATGTTTTTTTCGTTGTTTCGGTGGTTTTATCCCTTTGTTACGGTGGAAGAAGCCTTTTTTCTTAAAAGTAGACTCCTCTTGTTCAGTTGCTTTTTGATAGGTGTAGGGTGTTGATTGCCGCTGATGTGCCGCCTCTTTCTCATCAAACCTGTTGGAAGATTCCTGATGATTTTGATAGATACGTGTAGCATCATCTTGTTCAACATACTTTTCTTTTTTTCGTTCTCTTCTAAAGATACTGCTTGAATCGTCTTTAAGAGGTTTTGCTTTTTTATGGATGTTCTTATAGCGATCCATCCGACTCATGTTCGTTCCTCCTTGTTTCATATATAATTAAAGAATACGATATCAAGGAATCAAAAACACTGAAAATGACAACAATTTAATAAAAAATAACGAAATCAGTTCTAAGCATTCTCTTCTTTGATTTTTTTCATGGCGTCTGTCATGATCTTGACTTCCTTCATCATCCGTAGATAATGTTTTTCATTCAATGATTGCGGGCCATCTGACCAAGCATGAAGTGGGTCAGGATGGATCTCAACGATCATGCCGTCTGCTCCACTTGCAACTCCAGCTCTAGCCATTGTGGAAACGAGATCCCACACGCCTGTCCCATGACTAGGATCTACGATGATTGGAAAATGACTTAATTTTTTGATGACTGGGACTGCGCTAAGATCGAAAGTATTCCTTGTAGCTGTTTCATATGTCCGAATGCCTCGTTCGATAAAAATGCTTTTTTGATTTCCTTGAACAGCAATATACTCAGCGGCATTCAACCATTCATCAATGGTTCCAGAGATGCCACGTTTCAATCCAATCGGCTTGCCCGTTTTCCCGGCTGCTTCTAATAAGCGAAAATTCTGCATATTACGTGCACCTATCTGTAAAATATCGCTGTAGTGCGCCACCATGTCGATATGTCCTTCATCCATGACTTCTGTGATCACCTGCAGCCCACATTCATCTGCTGCTTGGCGAATGTAGCGGAGTCCTTCTTCTCCTAGACCTTGAAAAGCATAAGGAGAAGTTCTCGGTTTAAATGCACCACCCCGTAAGATCTGCGCACCACCTTTTTGGGCCATTTTCGCCGTTTCCCGTATCTGCTCTAAACCTTCAATGGAACAAGGGCCTGCCATCGTTACAAAATTTCCAGCCCCGATTTTCACACCATTGACATCCACGACTGTATCTTGAGGATGAAAGATACGAGAAGTTAACTTATACGTATTCGTGATCCGTTCTACATTTTCTACTCCTTCATAACGTAGAAAAGCTACATCTTGGATCAACCGTGTTTCTCCAACCAATCCAAGGACTTGTTGTTCCTCTAACCGGTTCACTTGGACAGTTAGTCCTTCTTTTTCGGCTCTTTCAATGACTTTGCGGACTTCACTATTAGTTGCAGATTTCTTCATTATTATTATCATTTATCTTCCCTCGATCTTTTCTCTCACTAACTGTACTGGCATTTCTTTTTGTGTCCAGAGTTCAAACGCAATCGCCCCTTGATGGATCAGCATCCCTAAACCATTGTATCCTTTCGCACCAATCTTCTTTGCTTCTTGAAGCAGTCTTGTTTCTTTAGGAGAATAGATCAAATCAAATACTGCTAGATCAGCATGTAACAATCCGACATTCGCAATTGGTAAACTGTCTTTTTTTGTCCCCATCCCGATATCCGTCGCATTCACTAATACATCTGATGACGCGAGATCTTTAGCAAGCTGACCTTCATCCGCATAATCCCACACACGGATCAGACATCCTGTTTGAGCTGCGACCTGATCGAAATAACTCTTCAAAGATAGAAAAGTCGCATTTTTTCGTTTATAAACGACGATTTCCCGCGCGCCTTCTAAGGCCATTTGGACAATGATTGCTTTTGCAGCGCCACCGGCTCCAAGAACAGTGATTTTGCGATTTTCGATTGAATGCCCAGTTTCTTTTACAGAACGTACAAAGCCCATCCCATCCGTATTATAACCAGTCAAGCGACCTTCGCGATTCACGATAGTATTCACTGCTCCAATCAATTTGGCTTCAGGACTTAATTCATCTAAATAATCAATCACTGCTGTTTTGTTTGGCATCGAAACATTGACACCTAGCATAGAAAATGTGCGGATACTTGCCACCGCCTGTTCAAGACTTTCTTGATCGACATCAAAAGCCAAATAGATGGCATCGACACCACAGGCTTCAAAAGACGTATTGTGCATCATTGGCGATAAACTATGTGAAGCAGGTGAAGCAAAAAATCCGGCCAATTTTGTTTTTCCAGAAATCATGATGTTCCTCCTTTTATACAAACTGCCATCAGATGTCATCGTTCGCATGAGGAGTACGATGACATGGATGGCAGTGAATCATTTCAGGTAAAATTATATAAGGTAGCACACATCTGTACCCTAAGAAAGTCAAAGTTCAGATGACTTGACGTACTGCCTATCAGCTAAATAAAAGTAATTAGTCTAATACTTCTTCAAAGAATTGTAATAAGTCGCTCATGGAAAGTTGTGCTTTTTCCTCTTTCGTCAAATCCTTGACAATACGTCCTTTTTGTAACACGATCAAGCGATTCCCGTAATTCAACGCATCTTCCATACGATGAGTGATCATCAAGCAAGTTAACTTTTGTCCCGTGATACGTTCATTTGTTAGTGTCATCAGCTGTTTCGCTGTTTTAGGATCTAGTGCAGCGGTATGTTCATCTAATAACAACAATTCAGGAGCTTCAATAGTTGCCATCAAAAGGCTCAATGCTTGACGTTGTCCGCCTGAAAGCTCTCCAGCCGGGGTATCAAGATGTTGTTCCAACCCATTTCCTACCTCTTGACATAATTTGAAGAATTGTTCTTTTTGGTTCTTTAAATTGCGCAAACGGAATTTACGTTTTTTCCCTCTATTTTGAGCAAGCAATAAATTTTCAGCAACGGTCATTCGAGGGGCAGTCCCCATCTTTGGATCTTGAAAAACACGTGAGAGAAATGCAGCTCGTTTTTCTTCTGGGTATTTGGTAATCAGCTGATCTTTAAAAGAAATCGTTCCTTGGCTGAGTTCCAACGTGCCTGCGATGGTATTGAAAAGTGTACTTTTTCCTGCACCGTTTCCACCAAGTACCGTGATGAAGTCTCCTTCATGGATTGTCAAATTGATATCTTCTAGTAATATTTTTTCTTCATGCATCCCATTACTAACTACTTTTTTTCCATTTTTGATCGTGATGATTGCTGTCATAACTAGACCTCCTTTTCGAATCCAGTTTTAAGATTCAAAGCTTTCTTCATTTGTGGAATCATCAAACAAATTGCTAAGATGATTGCTGAGAACAGTTTTAAGTATGTCGTGTCAAATCCAAGTTTGATAACGATCAAGATCAACAGCTGATAGATGATGCTGCCGACCACAATAGCAATCAGACGCTCTGCTAATGTCAATTCTTGGAAAATCACTTCGCCAATAATGATAGAAGCTAAACCAATCACGATCACGCCAATCCCTTTATTGACATCCGCATAACCATCATTTTGGGCAATCAATGCACCTGATAATGCAATCACGCCATTCGATAGTGTCAATCCTAAGATCTTCATGCGATCAGTCTTGATTCCCAGTGAACGTGCCATTGTTTCATTATCCCCAGTTGCAATGTAACCTTGACCTAAATCTGTATTGAAAAAGAAGAGTAAAACACTGATCAAAATACCTAAAGCAATCAAGCCTAGTAAAACAGTATCGAAATAATCTGGCAAGTGTAGTCCTTTAAATGTATCTTGTAAAATCGGATGATTCAACAATGATAGATTAGGTGTTTTCATCACAAAGAGAATGACTGAATTCAAACCTGACATCACTAGAATCCCTGCAAGGATTACTGGAATCTTTCCTTTTGTATAGAGAAGACCTGTGACCAATCCGGCAACCATACCTGCAAGTACGCCTAGAATCGTTGCTAAAATCGGTGTGACTCCATAAGTGATTGCTGTTACACAAACTGCTCCGCCTAGTGGAAATGAACCTTCTGTCGTCATATCAGGGAAATCAAGAATTCGATACGTCATGAAAATCCCCAGACCTAAAATTGCCCATAACATCCCTTGTGAAATTGCTGATACGATCATTTTTCATCCTCCTTTGTTGACGTTTCTGTTGTGTCACTCGAAACGATTTTCGCATTTTTCTTTAATTTATCTGGGATCGTTATCCCTAAGAGTTTCGCTTGCTTTTCGTTGATGATCGTATCGCCTTTATCAAAAACGTAAACAGGTGTTGATGCTGGTTTTTCTTTACCTGTTGCTAACGTTGCTGCCATTTTTCCACTTTGTACGCCTAAATCATATTGGTTGATGCCGATTGTTGCTAATCCACCTTGTTCAACCATCGTATCAACAGATGGAATAACTGGTATTTTTGATTTGTTGGCTTCCTTTACTACTGTCTGCATAGCGTTCGCAATCGTATTGTCCAAAGGAACATAGATGAAGTCGACTTGTTGACTCATCACTTGAACTGTCTGAGCAATTTCATTTGTTGATGGAACAGCATATTTTACAGAAGTCAATCCTTCTTTTTTAGCCGCTGCTTCTGCTTGGCTCACTTGATATTTTGAGTTATCTTCAGAAGAGGCGTAAAGAATCCCAATCTTTTTCGCATTAGGTAAAATTTCTGATGCCAATTTGATTTGTGCTTCTACAGGGGGTTGATCCGATACACCTGTGATATTTCCACCTGGTTTATCAAGGGATTTCACTAACCCTGCACCCACGGGATCGGTCACAGCACCTAATACTAACGGAATCTTTGTCGTCACATTCGCTAAGGATTGCGCTGCTGGTGTCGCGATCCCAACTAATACATCAGGATCCGCTTGAACCAGTTGTTGACTCATCGTTGCTAGTTTGCTTTGATCTGCTTGACCGTTTTGGAACTTGATTTCAAGATTTTTTCCTTCTTCAAGGCCCGACTGCTTCAATCCATCTTTGATTCCTCGATAAATCTCGTCTAATGCTGGGTGGCTCACATATTGTAATACCCCAACTACTGTTGTTTTTGTTGTTTTTTCTGCTGATTCTGTGGAAGAATCATTTATTTTTTCATAAATGAATGTTCCGACTAAATAGATCATTATAAGTGCTACTACTGTTATCAATCGCTTATTTTTCATTTTCTTTCCCCCCATGGACTCCTTAATGACTAATTATTCAAGATTGGTTTACATACGAACTTACGAAAAAAAGACAATTACCTAGACGGCAATTGTCTTTTTACATACAAAAAACCGCATAGACGTTATCTATGCGGTAGTCAAATTTCTTGTCTAGCATAGATACAAATTTTAGATTTGTACTCTAAAAAGTTGTATCTACGGTAAAAGTTCGCCATCAATACAACTTATCTACGCCAGTTACGCCAAGCTTGATTCGTTACTGCTAAAAATTGGTTTGATAAGTTCATTGTGGATCACCCTTTCCTTAATAATTGATATTAGTCTAATCGAATTTATCCTATACGTCAACTACTTTTTACAATTTTATTTTTGCTCTTCTCAATTATCATCAGTTGAGCGAGTGGTTGTATTTGTTTGATCCTCTGTTATTTTTGTCGAGGCGGACTCTGATTTCGCCATTTCATCCTCTAGTTTTTTGATATTTGCTAACGGAAGTCGGTTCAATTCTGGAATCATTTCTTGTGCTAACTTTGCTTGATTGTCTTTTTTTTCTATCGTCAAGCGATTTGCTTCTTTACCGTCTTTAAAAAAGATCACCGTGGGTTTCTCCTGATTGATCTTATATTTTTGTTCCGTTTCCTTTATATCGTAAATAAGCGGATAAAAATAAATCGGCCGATTCAATTCTTCCATTTCTTTTGGATCATTAAAAATTGCCAATAACGTTTCATATTGCTTACCCTTTGGTACACAGAACATCACAGAAATTGCTTTATTTTCAGCAATCGTCTTGGAAGCATCACTTAAAACTAAAGGTTGCAGTTTGGTAGATGTGATATCTGCATAGACTAAACTATCGATTTGTTCCTCTCTGATTTTTTCTGGAAAAACAAACATCATGATGGTAAGCATCCCAGAAAAAAACAATACCAACAGTACTCGGGTAAAATATGTTGTTGGATTCTCTGCGAAATCTGCAGCAAAATGAGTATAACTTGCCTTGATTCTTTTGCCCAATTCTTCAATCATCGCCAAGCCACTGTCACCTTCTTTTCATCTTTTCTTTTATTATAGCTAAAAACTGCCAAGATATGAAAAGAAACCTTTACTTTTTTTACTCTTCCTCCATTTTGTTTAGAGAATCTCGCTTTTTATGCCCACACTTTGCAAATTGGTCTTTCTGCTTTTTTTTCGTTATAATAGAACTACTTATGAAAAGAAATGAGGAATGAACCATGTCCTTCGATGGAGTATTTACCCATGCAATGGTCAATGAATTGCGTGAAACTCTACTGTCTGGTCGAATCTCCAAGATCCACCAGCCTTATGAAAATGAAATCATTTTAGTTATCCGCTCACGCGGTAAAAATCATCGCTTGTTATTGTCCGCGCATCCTAGTTATGCACGCGTGCAAATCACACAAATCGACTATCAAAATCCCGACAATCCGCCTAATTTTGTCATGATGCTTCGAAAATATTTAGATGGTGCAATTTTAGAAGCAATCGAACAAATCGATAATGATCGAGTGATCCATTTCCATTTTTCTAAACGAGATGAACTTGGAGACCTACAAAATATTGTGTTGATTGTTGAATTGATGGGTCGTCACAGTACGATCGTCTTGGTCAATAAAGAAACAGGTAAAATCTTAGATGCGATCAAACACATAGGAAGCTCTCAAAATACCTACCGTTCATTGCTTCCTGGGGTTGAGTACGTTTCACCTCCCGAGCAAGAACAACTTGATCCTTTTAGTGCAGACAACGAAAAAATCTTTCATCGTCTCTCACAAACCGAGCTTTCACCAAAAGCGCTCCAGCAACAATTCCAAGGACTTGGTTTTGATACCGCACAGGAACTAGTCGCACGTTTAGCAGAACGACCAAATGAAAAAATGCTCGTTTGGCAAACGTTTTTTTCCGCTGTAGAAAAGGAACTAGCTCCTCATTATTATGAAGTGGAAAATAAAGATTATTTCACACCCATCGCCTACGACTATTTTGCAAAGTCAGCCACTTCTGAAGAAACATACGACACCCTCAGTACATTGCTTGATGCTTTTTATCATGACAAAGCTGAAAAAGATCGTGCAAAGCAACAAGGTGGCGAACTGATCCGAAAAATCGAGAATGAATTGAAACGAAACAAAAATAAACTAAAAAAACGAGAACAAACACTGAAAGATTCTGAGAATGCGGAAAGTTATCGTAGAAATGGTGAGTTGTTGACTACCTTCATGACACAGGTTCCAAGAGGTGCAACAGAAGTAACGCTCCCTAACTATTATGAAGAAGACCAACCAATCAAAATCAAACTTGATCCTGCACTCTCGCCTAATCAGAACGCACAAAAGTACTTCCACCGCTATCAAAAACTGAAAAATGCAGTCAAGTTGATCGGCCAGCAAATCAAAGAAGCCAAAAGCGAGATCGATTACTTAGAATCTGTCCTCTCTCAATTAGAGATTGCTGGACCAATGGATATCGAAGTAATCAAAGAAGAATTAACAGCTGAAGGTTATCTAAAAAAGAAGACACAAAAAAAACAAAAACGAAAAAAACCTTCGCAACCCGATCAATACCGTTCTTCAGATGGCACATTGATCCTGGTTGGGAAAAACAATTTACAAAATGATCAGTTAACGATGAAAACGGCGAAAAAGACGGATTATTGGCTCCATGCAAAAAATATCCCAGGTTCACACGTTATTATCAAAAGTGATCGACCCACAGATGAAACAATCACACAAGCTGCCGAATTAGCCGCATACTTCTCAAAATATCGTCACTCGGCTCAGGTACCTGTTGACCTTGTTCAAGTTAAACATATCCGTAAACCAAATGGAGCAAAACCAGGATTTGTCATTTATGAGAATCAAAAAACGATCATCGTGACACCTGATGAAGAAAAAATCAATCAACTAGAAAAAGAGTAACGCTTATCCAAAAAACGGCTGAAACAAAAGTAACTCCGAAAGATAAACCAAAGGAGCTACGTCTGTTTCAGCCGTTTATTCGTTTTTTAGAACGCGAAGTAGAATGCCGCTTACTGTTGATACACACTCGTTGATTTTATCATACGATTTTATCATACATAGAAGCAAACATGTTTCCAATCCATCCGTGAAGTATAGTTTGTGGCACCACTTCTTCTAAAATCCTCAATACACGAGAAAATAAGCTCAATCAAGTGCCTCTCTTCGACGATAGTCACTTGGAAGAAACTATTAGCCTGTACCTTTGAAACGTAAAATTTTTTCCATGATGATGCCGTATACGAGCAACAGAAAAATCGGGAACAACACTACCCAGATGTTCAATGACAGATCAATACCCTCATTTATGTGAAAAGTAGTCGCATTCGTGTTGAACACTTTCGGATAAATTGTCAAAATGATATTTTTCAAGTCGAATCTCCCTAATATCGGTAAAAACAGAGTATATGTACTTAGTACAAATAGGCTCACTAACATATTTTTTGTAACTAGTGTAAGATAGAACATAATCAAAAGATAGAACAGGCTATTTCCTAAAACAAAAAGGATCTGATAGAGTGAATGATGCATAAAGGAGAGTTGATTTATGCTGTCTAACTCTATCAAAGGAATTACTTCCACTGGGAATAACCAAGGCGTCAATAGCTGTAACACGACGAAAACCATAATTGAAATAAGTAATACGCTAGTCAGAGTTACCATACTAGCGATTAGTTTCGACTGGTTGATTTGCCACTGCGAACAGATTGTTCGATGCACTTTGTTCGTTCCATATTTTATTTCTGCATTTGCGATAACAACTCCGTAAATACCACTCATAAAGGGAAAAATAATAAAAAACGAAGAAGACAATAATTGGTTGATTCCGTTTTTAGGTAACATCGCTACTAAACTTGCTTGATATGCCATAAAATAGTATTTTGTAGGATTATCGATTATTTCTATATTTTTAGAACGTTCTAAACGGAAATCTCCGTCTAACAGTTGAGTAATGTTTTCACCATTTGCTACGGCATCCTCCACTGCTTGATAAAAACTGCCTAAATGGCTATTCACCAGATTTCTTTGGGATAGATACATCATTGCAGTCACAAAAATCGAAATCACTAAAAAAATCAAATAATTTTTTGACTTCCATTGATAATGCAGTGCACTCAGCAACAGCCCCACCTTCTTCTACGACAGCAAATAATGTACGCACTTTGTGTTCCGGTACAACTTCGATCGTTTTATTCTTCACCCATAAATGCTCATCACAAAGCTTTAAATACAGTGATTCATGCCCACTCATTATTATCAACGTTCCTTGTTTCTTTAAATATTTTAACGTCTTGAAAAGAAGCAATCGATTCATTTGATCCAATCCATTTAGAACTTCATCTAACAAGAGAATTTTAGGATGGAGCAATCTCACAAGTAGTAAAGCCAACATCTTTCGTTCGCCTAAAGAATAGGTTCTTACACGTGATTTATACAGCAATCCTTTCGATAAGTACGAAGACTCTAATTTTTCTATCTAAAATCGTATATTTTTATTTTTTGTAAAGAAAACTAGGTTATCCACTCCAGTCAAATTTAAAAAGAATGGCGTATCATCAAAAACACAAAATATACTAGATGATTCTTTATCGATCATCCCAGTAAATTTTTCTTGTCCTAATATACAATGGAACAAGGTCGTTTTGCCAATACCATTTTCTCCGTAAATATAGTAAGTTACGTTTTGATAAAAAGTGAACGAAACCTTTTCAAAAAGTACTTTCCTTCCAAAACTCTTTGAAAAATCACTCAGCTTCAATATTCTATTTCCCCACCTTAATACTAACTGCTACCACCAGTATTACTCCATAACGATTCATGTCATTGTAACTCAATTCTATAAGGAACTCCCCTCTACTCCACAGATTTTTTTCTTTAAGTCTATCTCACAACGAATTAAAAAAGCATCGGTACATTGTGTAAAATTCTATATTGTAAATTGCACAATATACGGATTCTCAAGTAAATTTAAATACAGTAAAATAGAATGGATACATCCAAACTACACGTTTCATAAGGAACTCATTCTCTTCGTGATTTTGCCAACTTAGTAGCAAAAAATGGAACACTTTGCTATTCCTAAAATGAAAAGCATACATACAAATCAACGGCCTAAGTACTACATTTATGATTCCAATCGATGGGGAGTGATCTAGCCACATGCATATTATTTTATTTGATGATCATACACTTTTTGCCCAAGCGATGCAGTTTTCCTTATCCACTTATTTTGAACGATTTGATATTTTTTCGGAAAAAGTTGATATTTTAAAAGTTATTATTAAGAATAAACCAGATATTGTTCTGTTAGATATCCGTATGGGTAGTGTCAACGGATTAGTTGTCGGAAAAGAAATTATGGAACAAGTCCCACATACTAAACTAATTTTTCTTTCTGGTTATGATTTACAAGTCTATCGTAATGAGGCATTCAAGCTAGGTGCTAAAGCCTTTATAAATAAAACTGTTTCTCTAGATGAGTTGATCACCAAAATCAAATTTATTTC
>OLSK01000485.1_pt1 | contig 35640 bp, 32 predicted proteins | sample 1672781 | NCBI WGS metagenome assembly OLSK01 (sample SAMEA3136723, study PRJEB25190) | human gut metagenome | biome: human gut; feature: human-associated habitat; material: faeces | place: Austria | collected 2013 | reverse complement strand
TACACCACCATCGCCGGACGATTCTGTGCATCATAGAAGAAGTGCAGCTCATCCGCGCCGTGCGTCATATGCACAACATTCTTACCGTGTAGCGTGTACTTCGTCGCCACGCCGTTGACCATTTTCTGCACACGCAGCCCGTCTGCATTGTACACAAACTCCGCCGTCACGCCCGCCTTCTGCATCTTTTGCAGCTGTCGGCCGTTCTGCCAAGTGTACGTCCACGTCCCGTCGCTCAGCGGATTGCCAATCGCATCATAGCGAATTGTGCTGCCGTTGACCGCCGTGAGCTTGTCGCGCCAGTTCGCGTCACCGCAAGTATTGGGCAGCGTTTCTATACAATTGTTCCATCAGGCTACATCTTGTGCCTTTCGTTACATTGCACAATCAATCGAGTGTTTCCCATTCTACTGTAAATACATATTTGTCAAAGTCGGATGGCTTATCTTGGAATTCCACTCGTCTACCCGCTGCGTTACAGGCATATTGAATCTTGTTTGGCGCGATTTCTGTCCGCGTCATTGCCAAATCCGGAAAAGCTGTACTTTCCCACCAGCGCGACATTTTTAATTCTGCTGGAATCCAGCTTTGAAACGAAACAGCCAACAAGCCGGTATTCGATTCACAAAACAAGTGTCCCGGATATTTTTCAGCAATGCGAATGCTCAGTTTTGAGCTTTTCTTTGTACTCAAATTGGGAATCTGCGGATATTTTTCTGCATTCACTGTGATATACCCATTATAACCATTGGGGATGGAAAGTGTTGGTACCGTTGGATATGCCGACTCGCTATGAACACACTCAACCGTCAATTTGCACTTGCAATTTCGAGGAAGCTCCAAAATATCTCGCTTATAATATAATTTGTCGTTTTTTATGACATACACCGGGTTGCATTCAAGCCATTCCTTCTCCTCCATTGTCATTTCTTTTCTTCCCTTTTCAAGAAGAGATTTACGATATGCCACAGATTCTGTCGGATTCACATTCGCTTCCCCTTTCACTATATTCTACGTACTCAGTAATTGTTAAGGCAACACCGCACAAATGAGGTGGTCGGCTGGCGGATAAATTTTTCGTCAGATGCAATTGCAAAAATCGAAGGTTTACTGGCGGTAAATCGAGATTTTTGCAAGCAGCAGATGGCGGAAAAGGCATTCGTCAGATGGTTGCCGAATGAATCAGCGTTCCCGTGGTCTGATTCCCGACCTTGACCGCCGTCTGACGACCTAGCGCATCCTGCTCGAAAGTATACGTCACGTCGTTCGCGGCGTTCCCGTCCGTATTGTGACGGATTTCGACCAGATTCCCACGCTGCTCGTCATAGGTATATTCGATGTCAGCAGACAGATTTCCTGCTTTTGCGCGTGGAACAATTGGCGTGTGCGTAGGGTTTTCTTGACTTCTCCCCTACCCTATGGGTTAGCAAAGTACAAGAAATAGCGTCTGTGAAAAACTGATGTTGTTGCAATTTTCTTTCCTTTATTTGCAATAGAAATTGTTGAAAAGTTTGCAGACGTTCGCTTGCGAATAGTGCAATACTGTGATAAAATAAAGATGCAATAGGTATCAAACCTGTTGCATGGCCAGAGAATGGTGTGATGCCAATGGACAGTAATCGAACAGTTAGCTTTTCGCTGGGTGGAATGGCTTTTGAATACGATGAGGAAAAGAATCAAATCAATATAAAAAAGCATGGGATTTCATTTCGCAGCGCAGCCCGTATCTTTTTCGATTATGACCGAATTTAATTTTTCGATGACGCTCACAGCGACTGCGAGTTACGCTATGATACAATCGGCGACACCTCAGCCGGACGAATTACACAAATTGGAGAAATATCAATCGGAAATGCAAACTAATTTTCTGTTGGCGAGAATGAAATTCTCTTCGTTGTATATACTGGAAGGGTCAGAGTTGAAGAAAATGGAAAAGTAACTGACGTAACAAGATTGATTTCCGCCCGATTAGCAACCGAATTTGAAAGGGGGCTTTATTATAGTAAGAGCTAACGAACTGTCTGCCGAAATGAAGCGCGAGCTTGCCTTCACCAAAGAAGAGCTGGCAGAGTTGGAAGCCGCAAAGAAAATGCCAATTACGTTTGATGCAGATTGCCCTGCAACCACGCCGGAACAAGCGGTTAAATTCAAGAGGGTCAATCCGCCCCGCAGAAGAGCGGATGCTCATATGGCATAAAATATGTTTTGCCGTTAGTAGGCTACACGCAGTCTACTAACGGCTTTTTTATACCGTCACAGTTGCGTGGGTGATGCAGTGCGGCAGGCCGTCAACGCGATTTTCAACGGATCGTCCGCCACAGCCGTCACCGTAACTTCATTGCCGACCGCACCTTATACAGCGTCTGGTGCAGCGAAGTCCGCCAGCCGTAGCCCATGCCGAACTCGTCCTCGTTGCTGTCACAAGAATTGTAGTAATGGGTCACGGAAACCGGCAGGCGATTGCCGTTCATTGCCGTGTCCGCGTGAGCGAAAATTAGGCTGCCATTGACAAGGCTGACACTGCCAGTCCCTGCCAAACCCGCAGATTGATGGTCGTAAGTCAGATAGCTTTCCAGACCCGCAAGGCTCGTGACATCGAACTCTTTCCACGAATACTGATTTTTCAGCACGCGGCAGTAGTCCTGATACACACCGCTGACTTCCGTTCGATTCTCATAGGTGATGGTCTTCGGATCCCAGTCCTCCAGCACTTCCTTGCACATCTCTCGAATCACGAGCTTTACACGGTCGGTCGGCTTGGACAGTACATTGCCGAAACTCAACGGATATTTTCCAAAATCAAAGCGGAATCTGCGGCAAAAGAACGCAGAATCCGTGATATTGACGCGCTGTTTGGCACGATTCAAACCATCCGAGAATTGAAGCCAGTTCAGCAGGAATACGAAGGCATCCACTGGAGCGGCAAGCGCGAAAAGTTCAAGGTCGAACACGGCGACGAATTGAACCGCCTGCAAAAAGCAATCTGGCTGCGCGAAAAGCTCATAAAGTCGCTGGGGCTTGCGTCTCCTCTCGATAAGGAGCAGCGTGCGGCGCTGAAAGCGGAACGTGCACGGCTTGAAGCGGAGCGCGAAGCCCTTCTTCCCAAACTCGAAGAAGTCAAGGGTGAATTGGCGGAACGAAACCGCATCCGATACTGGACGCGCAAGGTTGTTCCCGACGCACTGCCACGCGTTTCGGATGGGCGGGTTTCGGTTGAGGACGCGATGGAAACGGCGGTCAATCGGAAAGAGCTGGAGCAGGTCGAGGATGAAGCAGCGCGGATGGCCGCGCATCAGCCGCAGGAACAGGAAAAACAGGAGACGCCCCCTCGGCGTTTACCGCCAGCGGCGGCGAACTTTTCTGAAGGAGCACCACCGGGTATTGTATGATAACCTGCTGAATGCTGGGACGTTGCACGATCATCTTGTGGACATTGAGGAGCAGGCGCAGGGCGATGGCCTCCGCCTGTTTTGTATATAGAAAAGAACAATGCTGATTTACAATGGTATTGTTCCGGGCTTTGTTGACATTGTTCTTTTATTCGGGTATAATGTACTTGTGATTTTATGCGTGGAGGTATCCCCTATGGCTGAAATGATCTCGGTAAGAGAGGCGGCAGTGCGCTGGAATATAACGGAGCGGAGAGTTGCGACGCTCTGCAAGAATGGGAGAATCGCCGGTGCGAAAAAGCAGGGCAATCGTTGGCTGATCCCCGCTGATACGCAGAAGCCGGCGGATCAGCGGCTCAAGACGGGCGCTTTCCGCAAGACGGAATGCGCGCCGAAGCTGCCTCTGCCCATCGGCGTGTCCAACTATTGCCTTGCCTCGTCGGAATACCACTATATCGATAAGACGATGATGATCAAGGACTTTATCGACGAGCGTCCGATGGTGACGCTGTTTACCCGCCCCCGGCGTTTCGGCAAGACGCTGAATATGGATATGCTGCGCACTTATTTTGAAAAGAGCGACAGGGATACCTCCGTTTATTTCCGGGACAAGAAGATCTGGGGCTGCGGCCAGAAATACCGGGATTATCAGGGCAAGTACCCTGTGATCTTCCTGACCTTCAAGGATGTGAAGTTCGACACTTGGGAGGAGACCTTTGCGGCCATCCGGGATATTTTCGCAAAGGAGACCCGGCGGCACAAGGAGCTGCTGACCAGCGATAAATGCGACGAGTACAGCAAAAAGACCTATGAAAAGCTGGCGGACGGCAAGGTCAGCGAGGTAGAGCTGGCTTCGGCACTGCTGGATCTGTCCGCTATGCTGCACAAGCACTATGCCGTTGCGCCCATCATCATCATCGACGAGTACGACACTCCCATCCAGCAGGGCTATCAGAAGGACTATTACGACAAGGTCATCCGGTTTATGCGGAACCTGTTTTCCGGCGGGTTCAAGGATAATCAGCACCTGTCCTTCGGCTTCCTCACCGGCATTCTGCGGGTGGCCAAGGAGAGTATCTTCAGCGGGATGAACAACCTGTCCATCAACTCCGTGCTGGACAACAAATACAGCGCCTACTTCGGCTTCACCGCCGACGAGGTGATGGAGATGGCGGAATACTACGGCGCTGCCGATAAGTATGACGAGATTTGCCAGTGGTACGACGGCTACCGCTTCGGCAAGACGGAGATTTTCAACCCGTGGTCGGTGGTCAACTACTTCAGCAACGAGTGCGAGCCGAGACCCTTCTGGGTCTCCACCGGCAGCAACGATATTATCGGGGAAGTGCTTGCCCAGGCAGACGAGGAGATTTATAACCGTCTGACCTCCCTGGTCAACGGCGAGACCTTCACCACCTTCATCGACACCGGCGTGATCTATCCGCAGATCAAGAGCAATCCCTCCACCATTTACAGCTTCCTGCTGGTGACCGGCTATCTGAAGGCACTGAAAACCACGCCCTCCTTCAGCGGCGATTTTATGTGCGAGGTCTCCCTGCCCAACCGGGAGATTTCTCTGGTGTATAACAAGGAGATTTTGCAGTGGTTGGAGAATCTGATTCCGCCGTCCACGGCGATTTCCGTTCAGGAGGCCATCTTCTCCGGCGATAACGCACGGCTGAAAGCGCAGATTCAGACGCTGCTGACCCAGTCGGTCAGCTCCTTCGATACCGCCGGGGAGAACTTCTACCACGGCTTTATGCTGGGACTGTGCGCCCTGCTGGGCGGCGCTTTCGTGACCTCCAACCGGGAATCGGGCGACGGGCGCTATGACATTCAGCTGAAGCCCACGCAAAAGGGTCTTCCGGGCATCCTGATTGAGCTGAAAGCGGAGAAAAATTGCAGCGACGAAAAGCTGAAAAAGCTGTCCGAGACGGCCTTGCAGCAGATCAACGATAAGAAATACGAAACCGAGCTGACGACCGCCGGGGTCAGGACGATTTATAAATACGGCGTGGCCTTCAGCGGTAAAAAGGTCGAAGTGGCAGTTGGATGAGGAGTGAGAATTCCAAAGCGCCAGCACGGTGGTTCCAAAGTGCCAAATTGGCACTTTGGAGATGTGCTTATATCAAACGCTAAGGAGATTTGGATTATGGGAAACAAATTTCAAAAGCTTCTATACAATTTGTCAGCGGCAGCCCCAGTTTGCTTTGTATTCTCCATAGTATGGCTCATACAGAAGAAAACTTGGCAGTTACCAGTAGTTTGCGTTGCGATTGCTATAGCGATAATACTTTTATTTTATAAGTCGTTTGAATATGGCCTGAAAAATTTATCCCCTATTCCTATCAGAACTGCAGATATATCTCCGAATGACAACTGGATTGTTATTTACATTCTTACATATTTGCTTCCCTTTGCGAGCATTGTAATTGATGACTTTAATCTGATCGTGTGCTCAGCGATTGCGCTTTTAATTGCAATCGTCGCACCGTTTATCAATTCTGCTATCCCAAACCCATTGTTATTTATAAAAAAATATCATTTCTATCAGGTGAGCGGAGAACACGGAATATCTGGGTATATCCTGATTAGCAGGAAAAAATATCGCAGTAAGCAGGAACTTAAGACTGTAAACCGTATGTTTGACTTTTTGTTATTGGACGCAGAAAGGAAGTAAGAAATGTTTGAGAATTGCTCAGTAATGATCATCAAGGCTGGAACAAAGGATGGAGAAATTCTCCGTTTGGAGTTGGCCGCTGAAACCCAGAAAGCAATCTGTGAAGCCTTTGCTTCTGCAAAGTTGGACTTGATTAACGACAAAACAAGAGTTTCGTTTGACGGCAGCTACAAGCCTCATAATGACGAATTCTTAGCCATCGAGAGCTTTCAGCTTCCTGATGAAATTATGGACGCCATAAGAGATCCATTAGGAGTTGCAGCTTTTGACAAAGAAAATGACGAGTTTCCCGAAATCAAAGCTATTTTTGTAGGAGAACGCACTCAGACGGGCGAAACAGAAAAATTTAGTGTAGCCTTTCAGCGGTTCAGAAAAGAACAGTATATATCAACCAGATGGTACAATCTGTTCTTTGAAAACAATACTTTTTTCCAAGAGAAGCGTTTTGGAATTAGTATTTCGGATACAATTGATTGCTATTACACGGACGGAGAATTACAGTTTACATCCTTTTATTTTGCCCGTCAGGTATTTGATTTGAGTGACTACTACCGCTCGGCTACAGATGTTGAAGTCGATTCATTTGCAAAAAGCGAGAAGCTTTCCATTGAGGATTCTGTTGCGTTTAGGGGAATGGCGAATACTTGGATTAGACGCAAGATTGCAATGATAAACGATTCACAAGTCCTTGTCAATTATACAGCTTCGGAAATCAAAATGCTGGCAGTAGAATCCGGTATTGATATTGATATAAAAGAAGAGGCTGTCGTTATTCCTGATGACAAAGAAAAAGTCAAAGTCATCCTAGGTTTTCTTGATGAAGAGGCATATAAAGGGCCCTTTTCTCAAAAAACATATTTGGCAAATTCTAAACGCATTATTAGGAAATAAAGGTATTGGATATGATCCCAGTCCGCTTTATCCTAGGGTATATTATTCTCAAACATTAACTATCAATAGGGCACCGACCGCTTGGCCGGTGCCCTATTGATATATGAGCCATCTATAAGTCAATAGTGATTATCAGCCGCCCTCCCATCATCGGGAGGGCGGCTTTTTTGGTATGACGGGCATGCCGTTCGTCTGTGGTGAAAGTCCACAAGGGGCGCAGTTGCCAGCGAACCCGATAGCGACTTGCAAGGTTCGCATCGTGAGGTGCGGGCGAGAAGAAGCAATAGCAAAATCGTAGCCTGACGAACAGAAACCTAATACAAAGGCTTGTATAGCGGATAAGTGGGCCATGAGTCACGAAGTCCAAAAGGCAACCGTAACCTATGCAAGTAGATTAGGCAGGTAGACGAGGAAAGATAAGCGGCTTATCCCGTGAGACCTCACAGGCAGGTATACCTGTAGTAACAACGAACTGTGAGGGGTACCCTCGCTGCGCTGGGGCAGGCCCTCAGCAAAGGCCATAGTAGTGATGAAGTCTCTGTAATGGAGACAGAGCGAAGGGCTGAACAATTCAAGTCAAATGGACTTGTGAAAATCCGCATCCATACCCGACGAGGAAGATAGTAACAACGACGTACACAGAGTGAAACTTCCACAGGAGATAGGGGCTAAAGAAAGCGGAACATAACGAAGAAAGGAGACAAATCCAAATGTCAAAGCTGTTAGAAGAAATTCTCAGTGACGAAAACGTGGAACTGGCACTGGAAAAGGTAAAAGCCAAAAAGGGAAAGAGTGGAATTGACGGAATAACCGTCAAGGAAATCGACGCATATATGCGTGAGAACTGGACAACGATCCGTGACAAGATACGCAGACGGCGCTACACCCCGAAGCCGGTACGGAGAGTTGAAATACCTAAGCCAGATGGCGGGATACGTAAACTTGGAATTCCGACTGTGGCGGACCGTGTGATCGAACAAGCCGTCGCGCAGGTACTGACACCGATAGTCGAACCCTATTTTAGTGAATACAGTTACGGATTTCGACCAAAACGGAGAGCACAGCAGGCGATCTTGAAACTACTCGAATACTTCAATGACGGATATACCTACATTGTCGATATCGACCTGGAGAAATTCTTTGATCAGGTGCCGCAGGACAGACTTATGAGTCTTGTGCATAAACTCATAAACGATCCCGACACGGAATCCCTCATAAGGAAGTATCTGAATGCAGGGGTTATGATAGAGGATCAATATGAGGAAACTCTGACAGGAACACCACAAGGAGGAAATCTTTCCCCGCTGTTATCCAATATCATGCTGAATGAATTGGATAAGGAATTGGAAGCAAGAGGCCTCCATTTCGTAAGATATGCGGATGACTGCGTGATCGCAGTAGGAAGCAGTGCGGCTGCAAATCGAGTGATGGCGACCGTAACGAAATGGATTGAAAGGAAACTTGGGCTAAAGGTAAATGTGACCAAGACAAAGGTCACAAAACCAAGCAAGCTAAAGTATCTGGGCTTCGGATTCTGGAAAGGAAAAGACGGGTGGAAGGCAAGACCCCACCAAGATTCCATCAAAAGATTCGAGAGGAAGCTGAAGAAGCTGACAAAGCGAAGCTGGTCCGTGACAATGGACGAAAGAATCAAAAGATTAAATCAAGTGATCCGTGGATGGATCAACTACTTCCGAATGGGAAGTATGAAAGAAAACCTCAAGCGGATAGATGGACATCTGCGGACCAGAATGCGGATTGTCATATGGAAACAGTGGAAGACAGGGAAAAAACGCTTTTGGGGACTTCGAAAACTAGGAGCACCCCTGTGGATGGCGAAGCAATCGGCGGGATTTGCAGACCACTATCAAGCGGCTGCAAAGACTACGGGATTGCACCTCATAAGCAAAGAAATCCTCGCAAAACGAGGACTTCTAAGCTGTTTGGATTATTATTTGAATTGAACCGCCGTGTGCCGAACGGCACGCACGGTGGTGTGAGAGGGGCTAGAACTTAGCCCCTACTCGATCATTTTTCTCAAAAAAATTTTCAAAAAAGGAGGTTTTTGCGAGCACGCGATAGGTCGGAAATGGTTGCACTGACGGAAAAGGAAAAAACCACCTACTCCCCCACGGAAAGGGGGTGATAACGATGGCGAATATCCCCCGTCAGAGCGTGCCGTACCGTTTCGACGCCTTTTGTAAGAAAGTGCTGCGGAATGAGGCCGTGGACTACTTGCTGCAAATGAATCAGCAGTACCAGCGGGAAATGTCGTTCAGCGATCTTTCGTATTCGGAGCTGCAAAGTCTCCACTTCACGGAAGATTATCCCAGCGACAGCTTCACATTTACGGCGCACGGCTGCGAGCTGCGGATTGACAATGAGCAAGTCGCGGAGGTCTTTGCGGAGCTGTCCCCGACAGAACAAAGCATCCTGATCCTGCGTTTCGTTATGGACATGACGGATAAGGAAGTCGGGGCTGTTTTGGGAATGTCCCGCTGCGCGGTGCAGCGGCGCAGGACAAAGACGCTGGACAAGATGCGCGACAAGCTGAAAACGCTTCTGCCGAAAGGAGGTTAGCACGATGAATCAGGACAATAACCGTTCTTGTAATTATGAGCTGCTTCCTCTTGCGGTGATCGAGGCCGCCCATGCCGGTGATCCGTCCGCTATGGATCGGGTGCTGCGGCATTACGACAGGTACATCAAGAAGCTCTGTACCCGCAAGCTCTATGATGACTGCGGCCAGCCGCACAACTGCGTGGACGAGTACATGAAGCGCCATTTGGAAATCAAGCTCATAACCGCCATTGTCAATATGAAATTGGATTGACTATATCAGCTTCGGGTTGAAAGTGGCTTACCCCTTTCCCCGCTATCACCCGGAAATGACGAATGATCCTTGACAAAGAAAGCCCGTAGGGAGGCCGTCGGCGCAGTATAGGGCAAATCGGATACGTTCCTTTTGCGCCGAGCCGGACGGCGGGTGCGCCATGACTTCCCCCATCGGAGAACGAGCAGCATTGCCGTACTTCCTACGACAATTTGATTTGATTGCGCGGCAAAAGGCTTTGACTGAGGCGGGCGGTGGGGTGTACTATGATAATAAGCTCTTTATTGCAAAGCCTGACAGTTCGCCGCAGCGCAGAGATAGAATGTCGGCAAACTTCGGACAGCTTATCCGACACCTTGAAATGCCGCATATCCGCTTTCACGATTTACGTCATACGGCAGCTACCAATATGCACCAACTGACAGGCGACTTCTACACCGTTGGCGAGATTTTGGGGCATACATTAAAGGGCATTGGCATATCCCTTGGTATTTCCACAAACTTTGAAGCGGTAACGGCACAGTATGTTGATGTGCGGCTTGAAAGAAAACAAAGCGTACTGCAAACCTATCATAAAGCACTGCAACCGAAAACAACCGTTACAGGAAAAGAAGCAGGGCAAGAAACATCAAAGAAAGCGAAAAAGAAAAGCAGCGAAATGGAACTATAACGGCAATATCTTTTTATAGCTCCGCGCTACTTTTCATAGCTTTTTAGCAGTTCCGGGCACCATTGGGGCACCACAGTATACATCTTTCTTGTATAGTGTGTATGATGTGGAATGAGCCGGGCACCACAAAGCGGGGCACCAAGGGCACCATTTGAATTGTTTTACCCAAAATAGATGCTGTCCGAGCAAGAGAAAAAGCCTTGAAAACATAGAGTTTTCAAGGCTTTGATGGCGGAAGCGGTGGGATTCGAACCCACGTGCCCTTGCGGACAACTGCATTTCGAGTGCAGCTCGTTACAACCACTTCGATACGCTTCCGTGTATAAATATTCACTTTTGGGGACTAATCACATGATTTCGAGTGCGGCTCGTTATGACCACTTCGATACGCTTCCTTATCCGATTATGTAGGAAATATTGCTCAGCGATATTTCCGGCATGACGACAAAAGCACCTTGCGGCGCAAATCCTTATCCATCATACCATATCTTTTTGTAAAATTCAAGTATGCACAAAAAATTTTTGGCAAAGCGCCGACAAAAGCGTCGTACGGACGAAACGGTCGGCAGGGAGCCTTCTTTGCCCCGCGCCGACCGATATCTCCGTGCATACATCTTATTGTCTGGCTGTTTCTCGCATACCCTGCTTATTTCAGATTCTCCGGATTCAGGCACTTAAGCTCGTCGATGACGAACAGACCATCCTTGCGAATCAGTACATCATCAAACCAAATTTCGCCGCCGCCGTATTCCGGACGCTGAATCATCACCAGATCCCAGTGAACAGCAGACTTGTTGCCGTTGAATGCGTCCTCGTATGCCATACCCGGCGTCAGGTGGAAGCTGCCGCAGATTTTTTCGTCGAACAGCGTGTCCTTCATCGGGTGCAGCACATAAGGATTGACACCGATGGCAAATTCGCCGAAATAGCGCGCACCCTCATCGGTATCCAGCAGTGCGTTGATGCGTGCGGTGTCGTTGGCGGTTGCCATGATGATTTTGCCATCCTTGACCTCGAAGCGGATGTTTTCGTAGGTGAAGCCCTGTTCTTCACTGAATGTATTATAGGAAATCACGCCGTTCATTGATTCCTTGACCGGAGCGGTGTAGACCTCGCCATCCGGAATGTTGCAGCGGCCGTCGCACTTGACCGCGGGAATTCCCTTGATGGAGAATGTCAGATCTGTGTCCGGGCCGACCAGATGTACCTTGTCTGTGCGCTGCATCAGATCGACCAGCGGATCCATGGCACGGCTCATCTTGTTGTAGTCGAGCGTGCAGACATTGAAGAAAAAGTCCTCGAAGGCTTCCTGCGGCTTGCTCGCGAGCTGTGCCATCGAAGGATTCGGATAGCGCAGCACGACCCACTTGGTGCGGTTGACACGCCAGTCCAGCGTCGGTGCGGTCACGCGTTCATACATATTCAGGGTTTCGATAGGAACATCGCTTAATTCCGATGTATTGTCGCTGCCTCGTACAGCAATGTAGGCGTCCATACCTTTCATCTGATATAATTGATAATCGTTCAAATACGTGATCTGCTCCTCATCCGCGCCCAGCAGCATTTCGCGCAGCACTTGGCTGTCGCGGTGGTTGACATAAGGACGAGCACCCAACTTGTAGGCATCCTTGATCAGCTGCCGTACCAGCGGTTTGCTGCATTCGCCTTCGTAATCTATCAATACCTTTTCGCCCGGCTTGAGCGCACAGGAATAACCTGTAAGCAGGGCAGATAATTCTTTGATTCTTGGATCCATTTTGACCTCCTGACATATTTTTCTAAGAAATGATTCCTCTAAGAAAGAGTATACCCGAAAGCAGACAGGATTACCAGTGAAAATTTTCCCTTTGACGAAATCTTCGGCGGAGATCGTCAGATAAGATAGGAGGCTCTCCATAGGAAAAAAGCGAGAAAAAAATCCGCGCGGCAGCTCTATCCGAGGCAAATGTGCTAAGAAAGTGCTAAGAAATTGAGGGGCGCGCAGGGCAATGATTGATTTATCCTCGCAAACCCTCTAAAATAGTAAGGTACATTCTCGCAGCAGGACGGAAGCTGTCTTGCGCGGCGGGCGTAGAACGGATTTTGGAGCAGACGGAGGAACTATGAGGACAGTGTTCATCGTAAATCCCAAAGCGGGTAAGGGACGGGGCAGAGAAAAGTTTATCAAAGAGATCGAGGCGGCGTCAAAAAAGACAGGTGTCGCAGTTGAAGTATACAGCACGAGAGCCGTCGGGGACGGCGAGGCTCTGGCGGCGCAGCTCGCACGGGAGGCTGAGGCGCGCGGCGAGGAAACGCGCATCATTGCTTGTGGTGGTGACGGGACGCTGAATGAGGTATTGAACGGCGCGATGCGTCACGATCATGTGGCGATTGGAGTCGTGCCAATCGGTACGGGAAATGATTTTTGCAGAAATTTTCCTGAGGCGGGAGATTTTTTGGATATCGAGGCACAGTTGACCGGAACGGTGATGGCCTGCGACGCGATTCGCTACAGCGGAATGCTGGACGGGCGCGTGCAGACGCGGTACTGCGCGAATATGTTTAATATCGGCTTTGACTGTAACGTGGTAGATCTGACAGCGAAGCTCAAAACCTATCCGCTGCTCGCGGGAAGTATGGCGTATCTGATGGCGGTGCTTTGTATTTTAATCAAAAAAAAGGGCGCGGATCTTCGCGTGGAACTGGACGGCGAAATTTGTGAGGACGGGCCGGTCCTGCTGACAGCGCTCGCGAACGGTTCTTTTTGCGGCGGCGGGGTTAAGAGCGCGCCGGTCGCGCGGCTGGATGACGGCTTGATGGACGTAAATATCATTTACAATGTCAGCCGTATGGAGTTTTTGTCGAAGTTCCCTGCCTATTCCAGGGGGACCCATATGCAGATCCCGGGTATCGAAAAGATTATTTTTGCAAAGCAGTGCCGGCGCGCGGCCATCACACCGCGGCAAGGCGCGATGCGCCTGTGTACGGACGGCGAGATTGTCGATGCCGGCCGCATCGAATTCGAGGTGGTGCCGCGGGCGTTTCGTCTGCTGCTGCCTGCAGCGGAGAGAAAATCCGATGAAACGGGAGAGAACGGGTGAAACAGACGGCAGCATGAACGCGCTGTGCGATGAGGTCAGGCGTGCAGCCTCAAAATACGGGAAACGCGAAACTGCGGGGTGATCCGGCTTGAGATGCCGGAACGCTCCGCAGTTTTTTCTCGGATCCTATATGACCGTGCGTGTTTATCGCTCGTTTGCAGCCTTGTAGATCTGATACATGTCCTCTTCGTAGAGCAACTTGGCGCTGCCTTTTTTGCCGCCGCTGGCGATGGCACAATTGTGTGCCATTTCGCGCAGGATCGCATCGGACGGCGCGATGCCGAGTTCTTTCAGTGAGGTCGGCATGTGGATGGAGCGGAAAAACGCCTCCAGCTTTTCGATGCCTGTATGGATGACTGTATCGATGTCGTCGGACGGTGTGGCTTCCATGACATTGACGGCAAACTGATAAAAGCGGTCCTTGCAGCTATCACAGACATAGCGCGCCCAACTGCCCCAGATGGCAGCAAGTCCCGCGCCGTGAGCGACATCATAAACGCCGCCGATCTCGTGCTCCAGTGCGTGGGAAGAGAAATCGGAGGCCTGAATGCCGCAACCGGTAAGCCCATTGTGAGAAAGGCTGCCTGCCCACATCACTTCGGCTCTTGCTTCGTAATTCCGCGGATCATCGCGCAGAACCAGCGCATTTTTCATAACGGTACGGAGCAAGGCTTCCGCGATGCCATCGGTGATTTCCATATGGCCGCCGTTCGTAAAGTAGCGTTCCATCGTATGCATCATGATATCGGTACAGCCGCACGCCGTTTGGTAATCCGGCAGGGTCATAGTCAGCGTCGGATTCATCACCGCAAAACGAGGTCTGCAAAGATCAGAATTGTAGCCGCGCTTCTTGTTTTCTTCCTCTTTGGTGATGACGGAGGAATCGCTCATCTCACTGCCTGTTGCGGATAAGGTCAGGACAACGCCAATCGGCAGGCAGGCTTTCGCGGTGCGCGTGTGCTCATAAAGATCCCAGACATCCTGCTCCGGCTCGGCGAGTCCATAGGCGATCGCTTTCGCGGAGTCGATGGCGCTGCCGCCGCCGACGGCTAGCACGAAGTCCACACCTTCTTTCTTTCCCAACGCGATGCCCTCATAAACAAGCGACAACCGCGGGTTCGGCACTGCGCCGCCCAATTCTGTAAAGGCGATGCCCTCTGCTTGCAGGGTCTCCTTGATTTTGTCGAGCAGACCGGAGCGAATGACGCTGCCGCTTCCGTAGTGCAGCAGCACTTTCTGACCACCGAACGCATTGACGAGCGCACCGGTCTGGCTCTCGGTATCTTTCCCAAAGACGACTTTTGTTGGGGTGAAGAGATTAAAATTGTTCATATGTTCCATCCCTTTCTGCTCTGCGGCATACGCGTCGCCTGTGTTTGTTGCGAAACCTATACTGCACGATGAGGCTGCACACGATTTGCGCAGCCTCATCGGTAACTTGCCGCAAAACTCATGCTGCGCACAGTGTAACACACAAGTGCCTTGCAGCGCAAGTGAAAAAAGACCACTTGCAATTCAAGTTCAAAATCTTACAATTAAATATCAAAATACGGCATATATGGAAAAATTAGTTGATTTTATCTTGCTTTTCTGTTACATTGAAACCACCTCACAAGCAGGAATCACGGCGCGGTACTTCGCCGCGAATCCACCCACACAAGCTTATAAGAGACATGAACCACCAATACGCGAACATGCGCGTGGCAAAGGGGAATCTGCAGAAGCCATGCCCTCTGCATGTCAAGAGAAGGAGCCGGAAACACAATGAAAAAATCAGAAACAGCAGAATTAAGCTTTCAACAGCAAGGAAGAACAGAATTCGAACGAAACTACAAGGACACCGTTTTCGTCACCGTCTTTCACGAAAAAGAGAAGCTCATCGAGCTGTATAACGCCATTTTTGACACTGATTATGACAAGGATACTGCCATCGACATCGTGACCATCAAGGACGTCCTGTTTCGCACACTCAAAAACGACGTTTCCTTTGTACTGGACAAGCGATTCGTCGTACTCGTGGAACACCAATCAACTATCAACGGCAACCTGCCGCTGCGCGACCTATTATACATGTCGACAGTCCTCAAACGCATAATCGACACCAAACAGCTCTACCGCGAAAAAACACTGCGCATCCCAAGACCAGCCTTCATCGTCCTATATAACGGACCGGAGGATATCCCAGAGTATCAGGAGCTGCGTCTGTCAGATGCTTACCTTGGCGACAAGGATGAGCGCGAAGAAGATGCTTTACAACTCATCGTCAAGGTGTATAATATTAATACAGGGAAGAACGCAGAAATATTAAAAAAATGTGAGACGCTCAGGCAGTATAGCCGCTTTGTGGAGATCGTGCGCAGTTACGGACACATCGACCAATTAAGCAATGCTGTGATGGTGCAGATCATGGGGCAGTGCAAAAAGGAAGGTGTCCTCACAGAATTTATGGAGCATTACGGAACGGAGTTGATTGAGATGTTATTCAAAGAATTGACACGCGAAGAAGATCTCGAAATCTCGAGACTGGACGGCTACGACGCCGGCGTAAAAGACGGCGAGAAATCCGGTTTCACCAAAGGCGAGAAATCCGGTTTCACCAAAGGCGAACAATCCGGCATTTCCAAAGGAGAACGCAAAGCCGCGCTAGATATTGCGAAAGGCATGCAGAAAGAACACATCGCCTCGGACGTCATTGCAAAAATCACAGGGCTTACGCTTGCCGAGATTGAAAATTTATAAGAATATGCGGAAACTTCCCTTGTTTGGCACGTGGTTGGACAAGGGGAGTTTTTGGTTTTAGCAAAATAAAACGGTAAAACGTCGGGTTTGTAAAGTAAAATGTATAATTTTTAGAAAAAAATGGGGTTTGTCAGAGAGTGTAAAATAAAGTGTGTAAGTTTTGAATTTATTTTCTAAACTTACACACTCTAAAAGGACTTCTGTCTGGCTTCCAACTATGCCGGCATCGCATTCGGCAACGCAGGCTGCGGCGCAGTACACGCACTGTCCTACTCCATCGGCGGCGCATTCCACGTACCGCATGGCGAATCCAACTATCAGTTCTTCACAGAAGCCTTTAAGACCTACATGAAGAGAGAGCCGGAGGGCAAGATCGCTTCCCTGAACAAGGTTTATGCAGACATTCTAGGCTGTGATGAGGCAGTTGTTTATGACGAGCTTGACAAAGTTCTCAACAAGCTGCTCAACAAGAAGCCGCTGAGAGAATATGGCATGACAGAAAAGCAGATCGAGACCTTCACGAAGTCCGCCGTTGACAACCAGCAGAGACTTCTGAGCAAGAGCTACGTGCCGCTGTCCTATGAAGAACTCGGACAGATCTTCGTAAACTTATACTAATTGATTCAAATCGATCGGAAATAAACAAAACATAAGGAAACTGATATGAAATTTATAGAATCCCCATGGACTGATCCTTATTATAATCTGGCACTTGAAGAATATGTTTTTGAAAAGCTGGACCGGCGTGAGGACTGGCTGATCCTGTGGCAGAACTACAATACCATCGTTATTGGCAAATATCAGAATACCATAGAAGAAATCAACGCGGACTATGTCAAAACGCATGGCATTTCGGTCGCGCGCCGTCTGTCGGGCGGCGGTGCTGTCTACCATGACAAAGGCAATCTGAACTACACGATCATTGTGGATAAGAATGATGATTTTGATTTCAACTTTCAGTATTTCGTACTGCCGGTCACGAACGCACTCAAGCTGTTTGGACTGGACGCCGCGTTTTCGGGACGCAACGATGTGACCATCGACGGTAAAAAATTTTCCGGCAATTCACAGTATGTGAAACAGAACCGGATCATGCACCATGGCTGCATCATGCTGGATTCCAATCTCGCGCATGTGGCCGATGCGCTGCGTGTCAAACCGGTCAAGCTGGAATCCAAGAGCACCAAATCCGTCAGAAGCCGTGTCACGACCATCAATGCGAATCTCGCGGAGCCGATTCCAATGGAAGTCTTTAAGACTGCAATCAAGATGCAGGTTGCGGCAGGCAATGAAATGGAAGCCTATGGTCTGACGGGGCATGACATCGCTGAGATCCAAAAACTCAGGGATACCAAATATGCAACGTGGGAATGGAACTACGGTTTTTCGCCGGAATATACCATCCGCAAGGAAGAAAAATTCGACGGCGGTATCGTGACTGCACATATGAATGTCGAAAAGGGACGTATCAAGGAGATCAAACTCTTTGGAGACTTCTTCGGCAATGGGGATATTGCTGAATTGGAGGAAACCCTGCAAGGGCTTCCGTTAGATGAACATTTAGAAGACAATTTACAAAGAATTCACATCGACGAATACATGAAAGGTATTCATGTCGAAGAATTGGCCGCGTTGCTGAGAGACTAGGAGATACGTACGGCGGCACAGACAAAGATGTTTTCTACTCCTCAATGATTACATATACCCAAATCGTTGACAGAACAGCGGCATGACCTGCGCAAGCGGGAATGACGCTGTTCTGTTTTTTGATGCGACAGTGCATCGAAAAAAGCAGTGCTGCGCAGCGGCATTTTTTGCTGCTGTTTTTTGAATCACAGCAATTGCAAGGATTTTAGGACTTCCTTTTGAATAGAAGTCCTGTTTTTTTTACAAAAAATCGATTGGCTTGATTCTTGCATCTACCTGTGAATAGTCAAAAATAAAACAAAATGATATATATTTATGGAGGTAAACACTATGATTCAAAAAGTTGGCGTTGTCGGAGCAGGTATGATGGGCGCGGAGATCGCGTTATGCTTTACGAAAGCAGGATATCCGACTATTTTAAATGACATCAAGATGGAATTCGCAGAGAATGGCGTGAAGAAGCAGGAAGCAGCCATGGATAAATCCATCAAAAAAGGCAAAATGACAGAAGAAGAAAAGGCCAAAGCACTTTCTCTGGTCCAGCCGTCCTGCGATTACAAAGACCTCGCAGACTGCGATCTGATCATCGAAGCCGCACTGGAAAATCTGGACATCAAGCTGAACATCTTCAAATCTCTGGATGAGATCTGCAAGCCGTCCACGATTCTGTGCTCCAATACATCCTCGATCTCGATCACAAAGCTTTCCTCCGCAGTCGGTGAAGCAAGAAAGGGACAGTTCCTAGGCACACACTTCAACTCTCCTGCATCTGTGATGAAGCTGGTAGAAGTGATCCCGGCGCTGCTGTCAGATCAGGCTGTTTGTGATGAGGTCTATGATCTGCTTGCATCTATGGGTAAGGAACCGGTCAGAGTCAAGGACGTTGTCGGCTTCGGCTTGAACCGTATCTTCCACTGCATGTACGCAGAAGCGATGCGTCTGATCGAAGAAGGCGTGTGCACACCGGAGGACGTTGACAAGATCTGCAAATACGGGCTTGGTCATCCGATGGGGATCTGTGCGCTGCTTGACATCACCGGACATGACCTCAACCTCGCAGTGGACCAGATCATGTTCGATGGCTACGGCGAAAGATTCAGACCGTCTCCGGTCATCCAGAGAATGGTCGACGCAGGTCACCTTGGCAGGAAATCCGGCAGAGGCTTCTACGATTATACAAATAAATAGGCATGAGAGCGGGACTGCGGCAGCCTGATGCAGACTGCCGCGGCTTTCTTACAGAAAAAGACAAGCAGAAAGGAACAAACAGAAATCAAATGAGCGTGATTCAAGTAAAAAAAGAGGACCATATCGCGATCCTGTCGGTCGTGCGTCCGGAAGCACTCAATGCACTCAGCAGAGAGATCGTTGACGAGATGGGAGAAGCCATCGATACAATCGAAAAGGATCAGGACATTTACTGCCTGATCTTCCATTCTGAAAAGAACTTCGCGGCCGGCGCGGATATCAAAAAAATGGCGGATTGCGACGAAGATGGTGCGAAGGCGTTCTGCTTCAGCCCGGTATACGACCGCATCGCGGAGCTTCCGATCCCGACCATTGCAGCCATCGAGGGCTATGCACTGGGCGGCGGCATGGAGCTTGCGCTGTGCGCAGATATTCGTATCGCGGGCGAGAGTGCAAAGATGGGATTCCCGGAAGTGACGCTGGGGATTTTCCCGGGCGCAGGCGGCACGATCCGTGCACCGAAGCTGATCGGACCGGCATTTGCCAAGGAACTGATCTTCAGCGGTGAACAGATCAGCGCCGAACGCGCACTGCAGATGGGACTGGTCAACAGAGTTGCATCAGATGATGCAGTTTTGGAAGAAGCGAAGAAGCTGGCTGCGAAGATCGCCAAAAGAGGACCGGTGGCTGTACGCATGGTCAAGGACGTGATCACTAGGGGGTTGGAAATGGGCGATGTCAAAGCAGGTACCGCTTACGAAGCACAGCAATGGGCGAAGCTTTTCACGACCTACGACCAAAAGGAAGGCATGCATGCTTTCATGGAAAAGAGAAAACCGCAATTTGAAAACCGCTAAATAAAGCGGAAAGGAAAATAAAAAAACAGGAGGAATCTTAAAGTGGCAGAAGAAGTAAAACTCACATCAAAAGAGTTATTAAATCAATTAACCGCCAAGCATTATCAAGGCGCTTTAGAAGCAAAAGCAGAGGGGAAGCCGGTCGTTTGGGCGACCTCCATCTGCCCGGATGAGCTTTTGGCAGCGATGGATCTGACGACCGTTTACCCGGAGAATCACGCAGCAGCCATCGGCGCCAGAAAAGAAGCGATGACCTTCATCGAACACGCAGAGGGCAGAGGCTACTCTTCGGATATCTGTTCTTATGCGCGTGTCAACATGGGCTATGTCGACATTAAGCATGCGGAGGCACAGGACATCCCGATGCCGGATCTGATTTTCAGTTCCACCAACATCTGTCATACCGTATTAAAGTGGTATGAAAATATCGCAAAGGAACTGCATATTCCGCTGATCTTATTCGATATGCCGTTCAACCATACCTATGATGTTTCCGACAACTGCACGAAATATATCCGCGGACAGCTCGAAAACGCGATCAGTCAGTTGGAGGACTTTACCGGACGCAAGATGGACTATGATAAGCTGGCACAGAAGATGGACATGAACAACGCGACCTGTCAGTGGTGGAAAAAGGCGACCGACTGGGGCAAGGTGAAACCATCTCCGCTGAACGGTTTCGATATGTTCAACTACATGGCGATGATTGTCTGTATGCGCAACTCCGAGGACGGCCATAAGCTCTTCAAGCTCTGGTACGAAGAATTAAAGCAGAAAGCAGAAGAAGGCAAAGGACCTTGGAACTCCGCAGAAGAACAGTACCGCATCATCTGGGACGGCATTGCCTGCTGGCCGCACCTTTCCACGACTTTCAAGACACTCAAAAAATACGGCATCAATATGGTGACCTCTACCTATCCGTCATCCTGGTACAAGGTATATGAAACCAACGATCTGGACGGCATGGCGAAAGCTTATACGGGCAACTACGCGAACAGAAACCTCAACTACGGAGAAGACCTGATCTCCGGATTGATCAAGGATTTCGGTGTAGAAGGCGTGGTATTCCACAGCAACCGTTCCTGCAAGCTGATGGATTTCCGCTGCTATGAAGTACAGAGAAGAATCACAGATAAAATGGGCGTTCCGTCCGTAATCTTTGACGGCGACCAGACAGACCCTCGCGTATTCTCCGAAGCACAGTTCGAAACAAGAATTCAGGCATTAGTAGAAATGATGGAAAAGAACAAAGAATTAAAGAGAAGAGGTGACCTGTAATGTACAAAGATACCATTGAAAAATTAACAGCAGCAGGTTTAAATCCCGGCAAAACCATTGCGGAAACAAAAAAAGAAACCGGGAAGGACCTTGTCGGCGTATTCCCGATCAGAACGCCGGAGGAAGTCGTATATGCAGCAGGCTGCGTGCCGATCGGCATGTGGGGCGGTCATACAGAGATCACATTGGCTGATAAATATTTACAGAGTTTTTGCTGCTCAATTATGAGGATCAATCTGGAATATGCGCTGCGCGGCGTGTATAATGATGTGAAGGCGGTTTTGATCCCGACTTTCTGCGACACGATGAAATGTATCGTCGAAAACTGGAAGCTCGCGCTCCCGCAGGTACCGACCATCGCTTTCGCTTATCCGCAGCACCACAAACTGCAGGCCGGCATGGAATTTACGATCGACGAAATCAAACGCGTCAAACATGAGCTGGAACTGGCGCTCCACAAGATCATTACCAACGAAGAAGTGGAGGAAGCGTTCCATGTTTACGAGGACTGGCGCAAGACGATGCGGGAGTTCACCGCGCTTGCCGCACAGCATCCGGAAATCATCACAGCGAAGAAGCGCTATGCGATCATCAAGGCGGGCTGCTATATGGATAAGGCTGTCTACACGAAGCTGGTCAAAGAGATCAATGAAGGCTTGAAGTGTGAAGGACCGTCCACCTTTAAGGGAACCCGCGCAATCGTTACCGGCATCATGATGGAACCGGTCGATGTGCTGGACATCTTCGAAGAAAACAACATCGCGATCGTCGGCGATGACCTCGCGATTGGCTCCAGACTGTGGAGAACACCGGCCAGAGAGGACGTGGAGGATGTATATCAGAAGATGGCTTACATGATCCGCGACATTGAAGGCGATACGTTCTTCTTTGATCCGGAGAAGAAGAAAGGCCAGATGCTGATCGACATGACCAAAGCGATGCACGCAGACGCCTGCATCGTCATGATGATGAAATTCTGCGATCCGGAAGAGTACGATTACCCGATCTACAAGGCAGAACTGGCGAAAGCGGGTGTTCCGGAGCTTTATCTGGAATTTGACCAGCAGCTGTCCTCCTTCGAACAGATCAGAACGAGAGTACAGAGCTTCACCGAAATGCTCGTATGATCGTCGGGCAGTACAGTCGAGCGTTACAGAAGGAAGAGGTAAACTATGTTTTTAGGAATTGACATCGGATCCTCCTCGACCAAGGCGGCAGTCGTGGATCAGGACAAAAAGCTTTTGGCTGTTTCCGTGCAGAATCTTGGCACTGGCACGACCGCATACGAGACAGTCGTGGCGGATGTGCTCGCCAGGGCGGGCGTGCAGCCGTCGGATATTCGATTTACCGTCGCGACCGGATACGGGAGAGTGAATTACAAAGGCGCGGATAAGCAGATCACGGAGATTACCTGCCATGCGAAGGGTGTGAACTTCCTGACTCGGGACGCGAAAACGATCGTCGACATCGGCGGGCAGGATGCGAAGGTCATCAAGCTTGACGCCAACGGCAAAGTGGAAAACTTCGTGATGAATGAAAAGTGCGCTGCAGGAACCGGGCGATTCCTGGAAGTGATGGCCAGAGTGCTCGGATGCGAGCTGGGAGAGCTTTCGAATCTTGCGGACCATGCGGACAAGGAAATATCGATCAACAATGTTTGCACCGTCTTTGCGGAAAGTGAAGTGATTTCCAGACTATCCGGCGGAGAAACGAGCGCCAATGTGGCCAGAGGTGCACATGTCGCTATCGCCAAACGCGTGATGGGCATGTGCAACCGTGTCGGCTATGAACCGAAGATCGTCATGACCGGCGGCGTTGCCCTGAATGCAAACATGGTCGACGCACTGGCCAGAGAAATGGGGTATCCGATCGAAGTCGCGCCGCATTGTCAGGCCGCGGGCGCCATCGGCGCAGCAGTTTTTGCTTATGAGTATTTTCAGAAACAATAAAGGAGAGTAACAAATGGCATTGATGACAGCAGCTCAATATATCGAGAGCTTAAGGAAATTAAATACAAGAGTCTACATGTTCGGTGAAAAAATCGAAAACTGGGTCGATCATCCGATGATCCGCCCGTCCATCAACTGCGTGGCAGCGACCTATGATCTGGCGCAGGATCCGCAGTACGAGGATCTGATGACCGTCAAGTCTCATCTGACAGGCGAAAAGATCAACCGTTTCACCAACATCCACCAGAGTACCGAAGACTTAAAGAACAAGGTAAAGATGCAGAGACTGCTCGGTCAGAAGACTGCTTCGTGCTTTCAGAGATGTGTCGGCATGGACGCGTTCAACGCGGAATACTCCACGACATATGAGATCGACGAAAAATACGGCACGCACTACCATGAAAACTTCAAGAAGTTCCTGCAGTTCGTACAGCAGAACGACCTCGTGGTAGACGGCGCGATGACGGACCCGAAGGGCAACCGCGGTCTCGCACCGCACGCACAGCCGGATCCGGATATGTTCGTCAGGATCAAAGAAAGAAGACCGGACGGTATTGTCGTACGCGGTGCAAAATGCCACCAGACCGGTTCCGTCAACTCCCACTGGCATATCGTGATGCCGACGCAGGCGATGAAGGCAGAGGACGCAGACTATGCGGTATCCTTTGCATGCCCGTCCGACGCAGAAGGCATGTACATGATCTACGGCAGACAGTCCTGCGATACGCGTAAATTAGAAGAGGGTGCGGACGTCGACCTCGGCAATAAGCAGTTCGGCGGACAGGAAGCCTTGGTTGTCTTTGACGATGTATTCATCCCGAACGAATATGTATTCATGGCAGGCGAATATGACTTTGCCGGCATGCTGGTAGAACGCTTTGCAGGCTTCCACAGACAGAGCTACGGCGGCTGCAAGGTCGGCGTCGGCGATGTTGTGATCGGCGCGGCGGCTCTGGCAGCGGAATATAACGGCGCGGACAAGGCTTCTCATATCAAGGACAAGCTGATCGAAATGACACACCTGAACGAAACGCTGTACTGCTGCGGTATCGCATGCTCCGCAGAGGGACATCCGACGAAATCCGGCAGCTACATCATCGACCTGCTTCTGGCAAACGTCTGCAAGCAGAACGTCACCAGATTCCCATATGAGATCGTCAGACTGGCAGAAGACATCGCAGGCGGTCTGATGGTAACGATGCCGAGCGAAAAGGACTTCAAGTCTGACATGGTCGTAGGCAGAAACGGCGAGACCATCGGCGAGATCTGCAATAAATTCTTTGTCGGAAACGGCAAGTGCACGACCGAGGAGAGAATGAGAGTCATGAGATTCCTCGAAAACATCTGTCTGGGCGCGGCAGCCGTCGGCTACCGGACCGAATCCATGCATGGCGCAGGCTCCCCACAGGCACAGCGGATCATGATCCAAAGACAAGGCAATATCGAAGGCAAGAAGGCGCTTGCCAAGGCGATTGCCGGTATTAAATAGTTTTGATCCCAAGATAACAACAAGAGATCTCTTCCAAACGATGATTGCGGGGAGATCTCTCATCAGATAAGGAGAAAAAATGAGCAAGTACAAAGTTGTCATTACAGACCGCGAGTATGAGAGCATCGAGGCAGAGAAGAGCCTGTTGGAAGCAAACGACTGCGAGGTCTTTGATTATCAGTATAAAGATCAGGAAAATATTCTGCGCGTAGCGAAGGATGCGGATGCGATCATCGTACAATACGCCAAAATGCCGAAGGAATTGATCGAACAATTAGACAAATGCAAAATCATTGCGCGCTACGCGATGGGTTTTGACGGCATTGATCTGCAGGCGGCAGCTGATAAGGGCATCTATGTGTGCAATGTTAAGGATTACTGCTATGAAGAGGTTGCAACGCATGCGCTGGCACTGCTGTTGGAATTCTCACGCAGAGTCGCTAAATATGACGCGTGGACACACAATGGGAACTGGTATGCGATGCCGGGCAAGCAGCACAGCCTCAAAAAGCAGGTGATCGGCGTCATCAGCTTTGGTCGTATTGCCAGAAGCTATATCGATAAGATTAAGCCGCTCTGTGACAATATCTGGGTCTACGACGCATTTGTCAGTGATGACGACATCCGTGCATATGGGGTAGAACCAAAGAGTCTGGACGAGATTTACGCAAATGCGGACTATATTTCCATTCATTGCCCGCTCACAGACGAAACCAGACATATGTTCAACAAAGAAACTTTCAAAAAAATGAAAAACACTGCGGTACTGATCAACGTCGGCCGCGGTCCGATCATATCTGAAGCAGATCTTGTCTGGGCACTGGAGAACCATGAGATTGGCGGCGCTGCGCTTGATGTACTGGAGCAGGAGCCGCCGGCGAAGAACAACCCGTTATTTGCTTTTGACAATGTCATTATCACACCGCATACCGCTTGGTATTCGGTCGAGTCACAGGCTATCCTGCAGTTGACTCCAGCAGAAGAAGTAGTCAGAGCCTTAAAGGGAGAAATCCCGCACAATGCAGTGAACCTTGACCTTATGAAATGAGGAGGATCGGATATGTTAAAGAGTCAAAAAGCGAGACTGGATGCGCCGGAGATGGATTCACTGCGTCTAGGGACCGGTTGGAAAGTGGAAGAACTGGGATTGCCGCAGATCTTTGTGGCAGGCACCTACGGAGAGGGCAGTCCCGGCAGCGTACATCTGGAAATGGTCGCGGACGATGCCTGCGCCGCGATTCGCGCGCATGGCGCACGCGGCGCGAAATACTTTGTCAGTGACCTTTGCGACGGAGAGATTCAGGGTGCCGACGGTATGAACTACTCTCTCGCATCCAGAGATTTTATCACCAATATGTTTCAGATTCAGGGCGAAGCAACGCCGTTCGACGCGGCTGTCTTTACGGCAAGCTGCGATAAGGCGATCCCGGCTTGTCTGAAGGCCATCGCCCGCATGAATATGCCGTCGGTATTCATTCCGGGCGGCACCATGAAGCATGGACCGGATATGATGACCGCCGAAATGATCGGCATGTACAGCGCACAGATGGAGCGCGGCGAGATCGACCGTTGCCAATTTGACTGGTACAGTCAGCATGCGTGTCCGTCCTACGGTGCATGTCAGTTCCTCGGTACAGCGAATACCATGCAAGTCATGGCGGAGGCACTCGGTATGGCGCTGCCGGGCAGCGCCTGCGTACCGTCCGTCGGACCGTATCTTGCTGCCAGCGCCAAAGCAGCCGGCAAGCGCGCTGTAGAGCTGGTCGGCGAAAACCTCAGACCGTCCGATATTTTAACGATGAAAGCTTTCGAAAATGCCATCATGGTGCATGCTGCCATCGCAGGCTCTACGAATGCGCTACTGCATCTGCCGTCGATCGCTTATGAGCTCGGATTGGAGATCAAACCGGAGCTGTTCGACGAGATCAACCGCAGGATCCCATATCTGTTGAACGTGAAACCGAGCGGCAAGTATCCGGTAGAATACTTCTATGCAGCAGGCGGCGTTCCGGCTATCATGGAGGAACTGCGGGACTTCCTGCACTTAGATGCCATGACTGTCACCGGCAAAACGGTCGGCGAAAATCTGGATGCGCTTGCGGCCAACGATTATTACAAGGAGCACGAAGCTTACTACGAAGGCAGCGGTGTCGAAAAATCACAGGTCTTGTTTACTGTCGAGCACCCGCTGAACGAAGAGGGCTCCATCGCGATCTTCAAGGGGAATATCGCATTGGAAGGCTCTGTGATGAAGCATTCTGCAGTGCCGGACGAGATGAAGGAAGCGGTGCTCTATGCCAGACCGTTTGACTGCGAAGAAGAAGCGATCGCGAACATTCTGCACGGCGGCATCCACAAGGGCGAGGCGGTCATCATCCGTTACGAAGGCCCGCGCGGCTCCGGCATGCCGGAGATGTTTATGACGACCGAGGCGATCGCTTCGGATTCGGAGCTATCCCGTTCGATCGCCCTGATTACGGACGGACGCTTCTCCGGCGCTTCCAGAGGTCCGTGCATCGGACATGTCTCGCCGGAAGCAGCCAGCGGCGGGGAAATCGCCCTGATCGAGGAGGGTGACCTGATCGAATTGAGCCTCAAGAAGCGTTCGCTGAATCTCATCGGCGTCAAGGGCGAGCGCAGAACGCCGGAAGAGATCGATGCGATCCTCGCGGAGAGAAGAGCGAAGCTGCAGCCGCCGAAACCGCGCTACACCAAGGGCGCGATTGGTTTGTATACCAAACTTGCAGCCTCCGCGATGCGCGGCGGACATATGGAATATTGAGCAAACTGAGAAGGGAGAAGAGCTTATGAATGACGCGTTAAAAATTGAAAAAATAGATAATGTCGCAGTTGTCATCCGACCGGTCACGAAGGGCGAAACAGTCGTATGCAGCGATCATGAGGGCGAAACGATCACCGTTTGCGCGGCTTCCGACATTCCGATCTACCATAAAATTGCGCTGCAGGACATCGCGCAGGGAGCAAAGATCGTCAAATATGGAGAACACATCGGCGAAGCCTCGCAAGCGATCCGTACCGGCGCGCATGTACACACCCATAACGTCGCAAGTGTCAGAGAGGACCTGCGGGAAGACCAATAGGCTGTTTCTGTCTATACGAAGGAGAATATATAATGAAAAATCTGGAATTCAAAGGTTACCGGCGTCCGGACGGCAAATGCGGCGTTCGTAATCATGTACTTGTTTTACCGACTAGCGTCTGCTCCAGTGATGTCGCGAAAATAATCGCGTCACAAGTACCGGAAGCAGTTTACGTCGCGAATCAGAGCGGCTGTGCGCAGGTCGGACGCGATTTGGAATATACATTGAACACGATTGTCGGCTATGCCTGTAATCCGAATGTCTACGGAACCGTTTTGGTATCGCTGGGCTGCGAGACCTGTCAGTTGGATCTGGTCGCCGAGCTGATCGAAAAGCGGACCTGCAAGCCGCTGGTGAAGCTGGATATTCAGACAGAGGGCGGCAGCATCAAGACCGTCGAAAAAGGCATCCGCGCGGCGGCAGAGATGGCCGCTGAGGCAGGCACCCTGGAACGGGAACTCGTTCCAATCACGGAGCTGATGGTAGCGACAGAATGCGGCGGCTCCGATCCGACCTCCGGTCTGGCTACGAATCCGACCGTTGGCATGATGGCTGATCTGGTCGTTGCGGCAGGCGGCACTGCAGTACTGAGCGAAACGCCGGAATTCATCGGCGCAGAACATATTCTGGCAAGACGCGGCGTGACCAAAGCAGTATCCGACCGCATCTTTGAGATCGTGTATCGCTACGAAAACGATTTAGGTGTATTCGGAGAAAATGTGCGTGACGGGAACCCTTCACCGGGCAATAAGGCGGGCGGGTTGACGACGCTCGAAGAAAAGTCACTGGGCTGCATCCATAAGAGCGGACATTCCCCGATTCAGGCAGTCTATGACTACGCGGAGCCGATCACAGAGCGCGGCATGGTCATTATGGACAGCCCGGGCTATGACTCCGCATCGATTGCGGGTATGGCAGCAGGCGGCGCACAGATTTGCGTATTCACGACCGGCAGAGGCACACCGCTCGGACATCCACTGATTCCGGTCATTAAGCTGACCGGCAACAAGATTACCTATCACAACATGGAAGATAATATGGACTACGACGCAAGCCCCGCGATCTATGGCGAAAAGACACTGGAACAGCAGGGAGGCGAACTGCTGGATCTGGTTCTGGAATGTGCGTCCGGCAAGAAACCAAAAGCAGAAGCGCTCGGTTTTACCGAGACCTCCATTGCTAAGATCTGTAATTATACCTAAAGCTTTATCGTAGATAAGGAGGACACATTATGCCAATATTACCGGAATCTGCAAAAAATATTGTATTACCGAAGATGGTGCCGGTCAAACAGATATTCCCGGACGACCGCATTGCGGATGTCCCTGCGGTCATTGCCGCGCAGTTTGCGAGAGAAGAGATACGCGCCTCCGTCGAGGCAGGCAAGACCGCAGCTGTTTTATGCGGCTCCCGCGGCATCTCACAGATCGACCTTGTTACCAAATGCGTGATTGACAACCTCAAAGCACTGGGCGTCGAGCCATTCATCGTACCGGCCATGGGCAGCCATGGCGGTGCGACAGCAGAGGGGCAGATCGCCGTGCTGGCAGGCTACGGCATTACCGAAGAAACGATGGGCGTGCCGATCAAGGCATCCATGGAGACGATTATTGTCGGCGAGATTGAACCGGGTTTCCCGGTCCATGCGGACAAGTATGCTGCGCAGGCAGACTACATCATTCCGATCAATCGCGTCAAGGTGCATACGGCCTTTGACGGGGAAATTGAAAGCGGTGTCTGCAAGATGCTGTCGATCGGCATCGGCAAGCACAACGGATGCTCGCGGATCCATCAAGTGGGCTTCCCGAATTTCCCGATTTATATACCGAAGGTCTCAGATGTGATTTTGAACACCTTCTGCATCCCGTTCGGCGTTGCGCTGGTGGAGAATGCGCATGAGCATCTGCATACGATCCGCCTGCTGCCGCGGGAAACGCTGGTCGAAGAGGAGAAGGAGCTGCTCAAGCTCTCCAAGTCACTGATGCCGAAGCTGAACTTTGAGGCGGTGGATATTCTGATCGTAGAACAGATTGGCAAGGACATCTCCGGTGACGGCATGGATCCGAATATTACCGGCAGACTGGCCGGACAGCCGACCAGCCCGTACTATACCGGACCGAAGATCAAACGGATCATCGTAAACCGGCTCAGTGAGGGCACACACGGCAACTTCGTCGGCATTGGCTGCGCGGATTTCACCACTAGGGCGCTGATGCAGGATCTGGACTACATGTCGACCTATGCGAATCTGATCGCCTGCTGCGTACCGGAGAACGCGAAGATCCCCATGATCCTGGAGAACGAGGAGGAAGCCTTGAAGGCTGCGGCGATCACCTGCCACGGCGTGGACGAAAACGAGATCACCGTCGTGAAGATCCTCGATACGCTGCATCTGGTGGATATTCAGGTATCCGAAAACCTGCTGCCTTACTGCCGATCGAATCCGATCTTTGAGGTCAAAGCATAAGCGGGACACAGCATAGATGCAAATCTGCATCTTGATGCAGAAGCAATGTGAAAACACATACATCACCAAAGGCAAGCCTACGGACGCATCTCGTAAGACCGCAGGGTCAACGGCGCGTGAAAGCTTGAAAAATGGCGGATGAAGATTTTTTTTATGAAATCATGTCGGATTTGTGAAATAAATGGCACAAAGCTTGCATTAAGATTAGCACGTAAAACACAGGAGGTAGCAAGATGTCATATAACAGTATGATTGCCCCTACGAAATATTTCCAGGGGAAAGGATTGCTCAATGAGATCTACGACAGGACCTGCCACTTAGGCAAAAAATATGCTTTCCTCGTAGATGACATTGTATATAATATCATTGAGGCGAAAATTAAAAAAGCATTCGAAGGAAAAGACGGAGAATATATTTACATCTTCCACGGCGGAGAATCCACACTGGAAGAAGCGCTTCGAATTGCTACGCTTCTCAGAGAAAATGAATGTGATATCATCGTAGGCGTGGGCGGTGGTAAAGTGCTCGACAGCGCGAAACGCGCAGCAATGGAACTGGAACATGTCAAGACAGTCATCGTACCGACATCTGCAGCTTCTGACGCACCTTGTACTGCCAACACCTGCATCTATGATGAGCGCGGTACGTTCCTCAGAGCTGAAAAGCCAAAGGAGAATCCGTCCGTCGTGCTGGTCGATACAGAAGTGATCGCGGGGGCACCGGTTCGCCTGCTGGTTTCCGGAATGGGTGATGCGTTTGTCACTTACTACGAAGCCAGAGCCAACCGCGCAGCAGGGATCCCGAACCTTTCGGGCGGCGACTGCACACTGGCAGGCTTTGCAACTGCGAAGCTCTGCAGAGATGTGCTTCTGGAGCATGGCGTCAAAGCCAAAGAAGCTGTCGAGAAAAAGGCATGGAGCAAGGAAGTAGACTATGTTGCGGAAGCAAACATCTATCTTTCCGGCGTCGGCTTCGAAAACAACGGCGCAGCGATGTGCCATGCGACCTACAACGGTCTGACTGCTGTCTTGACACCGTTCCCGGTCATGCACGGTGAGGGCGTTGCCTTCGGTCTGATGCTGCAGCTCGTGATGGAATACACCGAAGCGGGCAAGTGGGACGATGCGGAATGGAAGATGGTCGTAGACTTCTATCATTCTGTGGGTCTTCCGACCAAATTCAGTCAGATTAAGATCGACGATCCAAACGATGCACTGCTTGCAAAAATCGCGCAGGCCATCGATGAAACACCGAACGCGCACAAGATGCCGTTCGACGTGAACGCCGACAAGATTCTCGCAGGACTCAAAAAAGTCAGAGAGATGGATATCTAAGGCGTTTGTCAGGGGAAAGATTTGAGAACATGACAAGATTGATACGATACAGATCGTTCAATATAGGATAAGGTGTTAATACTACAACAGAAAAGGAGAGAAAAAATGAAAAAGGTATTATCAGTATTATTGATTTTAGTGATGATTTTCACCTTCGCAGCTTGCGGCAACAACGGCGGCGATGCAGGCTCTGATGAGATCAGAGAAATGACCATCAACGTTGGTGGTACTGTAGCAGAGAGTCACCCGATTTCCCTGGGCCTGATGGCTTTTGAAAAATATGTTGAAGAAGCCTCCGACGGCAAGATGCAGGTAGAATGCCACTACAACGGTGCACTCGGTGCAGGCCGTGAGCTGGTTGAATCCCTGATGCTCGGCAACATGCAGATGTGCGAAGTAACAAGCTCCGCATTCGCAGGCTGGACCGGCGAATATTCCTTACTTGGTATCCCTTACACAATTCCAAGCAGAGAAGTTGCTTACGCATTATGGGACAGCGAAGTAGGCGATCAGATGAGACAGAACGTACTCGACAAGACCGGTGTCAGAACCTTGATCTTCTTCGAAAACGGCGTTAGACACATCACCAACAACGTAAGACCGATCACTTGTGCAGACGACATGAAGGGCATCAAGATTAGAGTTATGGAAAACGACGTATACATCAAGATGATGGAATTACTCGACGCACTTCCTACACCGATGTCCGTAACCGAGCTGTTCACAGCATTACAGACACACTCCGTAGACGCACAGGAGAACCCATGGGTCAACACACTGACCTACGGTTTCGGTGACGTACAGAAGTATGTCTCCAACTCCGCACATACATTTGACGCGACGACTTTCAACGCAAACGATGAATGGTATCAGTCCTTAACCGATGCCGAAAAGGCAATCATCGATGAAGGCGCGAAGCGCGGTGCAGCAGAGAACAGAGCACAGTCACAGGCATTAGAGAAATCCTCTCTGCAGGAACTCATCGACAAGTACGGCATGGAATACTATGAAATGAGCGATGAAGAACTCCAGACCTTCAGAGATAAGTGCGAACCGCTGCAGGATTGGTTCGTAAACGAAAGCGGTATCGAAACAGTCACCAGTCTGCAGACTGTTATGGACAAGATTGCAGAATTAGAAGCGGCACAAGCAAACTAACTCGCCTAAAACACACTTTCAACACCATGCTTTCTTAACGCGATATTAAAATTGCGTTAAGAAAGCAAAAAACCACATAAAAAACACCAATTATCGAGCTAGGGCGGATGGAAACATCCGCCTCAGTAAATTCACAACTGATTTAGGCATTATTTCACAACTGATTTATTTATGAGGAGGTGGTTGACACCATGAAAAACACACTGAAATTTCTTGACAACAATCTGGAAAAGTGCATTGCGACAGTGTTGATCATTCTGATGACTGCGACTATTTTCTTGGAGGTTATCTTCAGATACTGCCATGTTCAGGCACCTTGGACAGAAGAACTCGCAAGATACATGTTCGTATGGATGATCTACCTGGGCTGCTCTGCAGCGATCAAGCTCAGAAAGCACTTAAAAATCGACGCTGTGCAGCTCCTGTTCAGCGAAAAGGTCAACTTTGTCTTAGACCTTGTTTCCAATGCTGTATTTTTGATCTTCTGTATCTTCCTGATTACCAACGGCGTAGATCTGTTATACAAGATCGGATTCGTACAGCATCAGGAATCCCCGGCGATACATTTGCCGATGATCATTCCGTATACCTCTTGGTGGTTCTGCTCCATCCTGATGGTATTCCGTTTGATTCAGGACTCCATTGCAAGAATCAAAGAAAGAAAAGAAGTTGTTGCTGCTCAGCGTTTAGCGAAAGGAAAGGAGGCATAGTATATGGGACCTTTAGTATGGCTGATTACATTTTTTATTTTACTGTGCTTAACAGTACCGATCGGTGTATCTATCGGTATGTCGATTATCGTCTATTTCCTGCTGTTTAACACGCAGCCGATTTCCTTCCTTTGCCAGAACATGTTCACCGCGTGTGACTCGTTCCCGCTGATGGCAATTCCGTTCTTTGTAGCCGGTGGCGCACTGATGTCCAACGGCGGTATCACGAAGAGACTGGTGGATCTGGCGGATGCCTGCATCGGTCACATCTCCGGCGGCTTCGCTATGGTAACTGCGATTTGCTGTGCATTCTTCGGCGCAATCTCCGGTTCCGCACCGGCAACCGTAGCTGCAATCGGCGGCTTGATGGTACCGGCGATGATCGAAAGAGGTTATGACAAGGGCTTCTCCCTCGCAATTATTGCAACCTCCGGATGCCTGGGTGTTATCATTCCGCCAAGTATCCCGATGGTTATTTACGGCACGACGACCGGTGCTTCCGTCGGTACCCTGTTCATCGCAGGTATCGGACCGGGACTCCTGTTCTGCTTCGCGCTCTGCCTGTATTCCTACCTCGTAGCAAAGAAAAAAGGCTGGAAAGGCAACGGTAAGAAGTTCTCTATCAAGAGAGTCGGCGTAGAATTAAAGAATGCGGTATGGGCGCTGCTTGCACCGCTGATCATCCTTGGCAGTATCTACGGTGGTTTCTGTACACCGACAGAGGCTGCGGCAATTTGTATCGTATACGCACTCCTGATCGGCTTCTTCGTTTACAGAGAGCTAGATATGAAAACGATGCTCAACTCCTTCTGGGACGGCGCACTGACCACAGGTACGATTCTGATTATCGTAGGTACCGGTACGACACTCGGCAGAGTACTGACCGTTGCGCAGGTACCGCAGCTGGTTGTCAACGGCATCCTTGGTATCTCCGACAATCCGATCATCATCCTGCTCCTGCTGAACCTGATCTTACTGATCGTCGGCTGCCTGATGGAAACACTGTCCGCGATTATGATCCTGGGACCGATCCTCTATCCGGTCGCAGCAGCAGCCGGTATGGGTCTCGAACACTTCGGTATCATGATGGTCGTAAACCTGGCAATCGGTTTCTGTACACCACCGGTTGGTGTCAACCTCTTCGTTGCAGCAGGTCTGCGTGAGGATGTATCCTTTATGAGTCTGGTAAGACACGCGCTGCCGATCATCGGTGTACTGCTTGCCGTACAGCTTGTGATCACCTTCTGTGAGCCGCTCGTTATGACGATTCCGAGACTGATGGGCTAAAGATGAGATGAAGGAGTGACAGATATGGATATGGATAAATTATTCGATATCGCCGGTAAAAAAGTAATTGTGACCGGCGGCAGCCGTGGTTTGGGCAAAGGCATGGCAAAGGGCTTTCATGATGCAGGCTGCGAGGTTGTCATCATGGGTACCAACGAAAAAGTAAAAGCGACCGCAGAGGAGCTTTCGACAGAGGATAACAAGGTGCACGCAGTGATCTGCGATTTCTCCAATACCACCGATGTGGAAAGAGCCTTCTACGAAGCCATCGATTTCCTCGGCGGCGATCTGGACGTATTGGTCAACAATGCCGGTACGCAGATCCGTCATCCGGCAGCAGAATTCCCGCTGGAGGACTGGCAGAAGGTATTGAACATTAACCTGACTGCGGCGTTCATTCTGACACAGCTTGCAGGCAAGATCATGCTGCCGAAAGGCTACGGCAAGATTATTAACACAGCTTCCTTGATTACGTTCAGCGGCGGCATGTTCATTCCGGCATACGCGGCAGCGAAGGGCGGTATCGGTCAGATCACCAAGTCCTTCTGCAACGAATGGGCCTCCAAGGGCATCAACGTCAACGCGATCGCACCGGGCTACATGGCGACCGACAACCTCAAGGGTTTGGACGATGAAAGAATGCGGACCATTATGGACAGACTGCCTGTGCAGAGACTGGGTACACCGGAGGATATGGTAGGTCCGGCACTGTTCCTGGCATCATCCGCATCGGATTACATCCACGGCACGATTCTTCTGGTAGATGGCGGCTGGATGGCAAGATAATGCTTTTTTCCATTATGTAGGAAATATCGTTCCGATATTTCCGGAATAACGACAAAAGCACCTTGCGAAGCGGCGCTCATGGGTGAGCGCCATGTGCGCATAGAAAT
>OLSK01000465.1_pt1 | contig 36468 bp, 33 predicted proteins | sample 1672781 | NCBI WGS metagenome assembly OLSK01 (sample SAMEA3136723, study PRJEB25190) | human gut metagenome | biome: human gut; feature: human-associated habitat; material: faeces | place: Austria | collected 2013 | reverse complement strand
ATAGTGATATAGGAAAGCGATTACGAAGAAATACGAAGCAAAGGGATAATTTAGCAGGAGGAAAAGATGAAGAAGAAAAAAAGATTGTTTGCGATTTTGCTGGCATTCTGCGTGACCTTTACAATGATGCCCCTTACCGGAAGTGGGGAGGTGGCGCATGCTGAGGGTGAAACCGCCGCGAACGCTGTTGTAACCAGAACGACCATGCTCGACTTGACAAGCACAGAAGGAAAATATATAGCGACGGACGGAACGGAAAAGACTGTTGACTTTACCAATGCTTCCGTAACCGACAGCGCGGAAGGCTGGTCGTGGGATCATGAGACGAAAACCTTGACACTTTTCGGTGCGAGGATTGTGGTGGAAGGAACAGACAATGTGGAAAGCAACTGCTATGGCATATTCCTGCCGGCTGATTCAGTTACAATTGTTTTAGAGGAAGGAACGGAAAGCTTCGTACAAGCCGGGGACGCTGTGGGAGAAAACATCGGCGGAACAATTTTTTCCTCTAACGGTATAGGAAATCAATATGCCTATAACGGGCAGCTTACGATATGCGGAAGCGGCAGGCTGATTGCAAAAGGTGGAAAACTTGACAATTCGAATCACCTTGAGAAGGGTCAGCGAACAAGTGCCGGAATTTTTTTCTTTGCACCTAAGGGGATTGTTATGAAAGAAAATGCTGTCGTAGAAGCATACGGAGGCGAAAGCAGGAGTTCTTTCAGCGGTGCGTATAGTGAAGGTATTATGAGCCAAACAGTAAAGATAACAGACAATGCAAAGATTACAGCAAGGGGTGGTGCAGTCTGCGGGTTCGGACATAGGAGCAGTTTTGGAATGAGAGTATCTACGGACTTAGTTATTGATGGGAATGCTATCGTGAAATGCTATGGCGGAAATGTGACTAAACAAGGTGACAGTCCTACCGAGTACAGTTGCAGTGCGGGAATTCACACACCGAAGCTTTCGTTTTCTGCCAATGCATGCGTGTATGCATTCGGAGGAGAATCACGAAATCAGGCAGAATATAGTGCAGGCATATATCTTTATGGAAGCGGAAATTCAAATTTATATGCGAACTTGTCAGGCAATGCATTCCTTCATGCGGAAGGGGGCATATCAGAATACAGCAATTATGGAATAGCCGCACGTCCTGACCTGAGTAGAACCCCAACCCTGACAGTTTCTGAAAATGCATATCTGGAAGCGGCAGCTAAAGAGAGTTTGGAGTATGAATATTGTAAATGCATCGGTATCCGATTCATGAATATTCATATCAACGGTGGCACCGTCATCGCAAGTGCGGAAACGAAGGCAACACAAGGCAGCATTGCAGCACTCGCTTTATTAACGGAATTAACGGAATCCTCAATCCTAACCTATGCGGAAGGGTTAAAACCGACTGTCACAGCAGGGGCATCCGAAGTCGCTGCGGTATCCGCCGATGCGGCAAGTGCGGAAACCTATGCAAACCGTTGGGTTAAAATTCAAACAAGGGAGCCTAACTACGCCATTACCGCGGCCCCTTCCGTGATCGATTTCGGAACTGTTAAGACGGGCTATGCACAGCCGACTCCAAAGACGGTAACGATCACAAATACCGGAAACGAAACCGTTGACCTGAGAGATGTGGCTTTGCCGGAAAACAGCAACTATATCGTGAGCGAACTTTCTGGAAAAAAGCTTGCGCCGCGCGAAACCGCGGAGTTTACCGTACAGCCAAACGGTGGCCTTGCAGCAGGAACCTACAATGAAACGCTTACAATTTCGGGCAGTGACGGGGCAGAAGCGACGGTAACGCTCACATTCAGCGTAAGCAAAAACGACGAAAGCGGTTCCGGAGGAAGCGGCAGTTCAGGTGGAAGCAGCGGTGGCTCCAGCGGCGGAAGCTCGGGTGGCGGTAGTTCCGGCGGTAGCAGTTCAAGCGGCGGTTCCGGTGGCGGCAGCTACGTACCGGTTCAGAAGCCGGCGATTTTGGCAGGGGAAGGCTCCCACACGACGCTCAGTGCGGATGGAACGAAGCTTACAATCACCGCTGCAGATGGTTACGAAATTCAGGATGTTTTGCTGAACGGTACGTCCAAAGGCTCTGTGACAGAGCTCAGCGGATTAAAGACCGGCGACAAAGTCGAAATCAAGACAGCAAAGAAGGCGGATGATCCGTCAAGCGATGACGCGAACCTGTCCGCAGTCAAGCGCAAAGTTGCCCGGATGCAGTCCTATGCGCGTTCTTCGAGGACGCCGAATAAGAACATCAAGCTTGTTTTAAAGCTGGATGAAAAGACGACCGCATCGATAGAAGCCTTGCAAAAGCTTGGTTACACGATAAAGTATAAATTCTACAGAAGCACGAAGAAGTCTTCCGGATACAAGGCAAGCATTGTAAAAAAGACCGGAACCTATATCAACACGAGCGGGAAGAAAGGCGTGCGCTACTACTACAAGGCGCGAATCATGGTCTATGACAAGAACGGTAAACTTATCGCGCAGACAAAGCTGAAGCAGTGCCAATACGCCTGCCGCGTGAGATAGCAGGACGAAAGAGACAGGACGCAGACCTTCGGCGCGTGACGCTTTGCGGAGCGGGTGCGAGCGAAGAAGTCATCATAAATAAGCGCAAATAACAGCAAAAAGACCTTTTCCAAAAGGTCTTTTTGTGTTAGAATAAGAAGGATCATACAGTGATAAAATTTTCGGGAGGTAAGGATGGAACCGATTTATAAAAGAGTCCTGCTCAAGATCAGCGGTGAAGCGCTGGCGGGCAGCGACCATTTTGGCATCAATGAGGCAATGACACAAAAGGTTGCCAAGGAAGTCAAGCAGATTCACGATTTAGGCGTAGAAGTCGCGATCGTTGTCGGAGGCGGCAATTTCTGGCGGGGGCGTACGAGCAAGGATATGGACCGCGCGACCGCCGACTACATGGGAATGCTGGCAACAGTCATGAACTCCCTGGCACTGCAGGACGCGTTTTTGGCACTCGGCGTTCCGGCAAAGGTGCAGACCGCCATCGAAATGAAGGAGATCGCAGAGCCGTACGCCAGACGCAGAGCACTGAGCCATTTGGAGCATGGGGACATCGTCATTTTCGGAGCAGGTACCGGAAGTCCTTTCTTTTCGACAGATACCGCGGCGGCGCTCAGAGCCGCGGAGATTGACGCGGACGTGATTCTTTTGGCCAAGAATGTAGACGGTGTTTATGACAGCGATCCGGCAACAAATCCAAATGCCGTCCGGTTTGACGAGCTGACGCACATGGAGGTGGTTGAAAAAGATCTCAAGGTCATGGATCTGACCGCAGCCACACTTTGCAAGGATAACCATATCATCATTCATGTTTTCGCCATCGCGGAGGAAGGTAATGTTGTCAAAGCGATCGCAGGCGAAAAAATCGGAACGATTATCAAATAGAAGCAGGGAAGGGATTAGGAGGAAAACTCATGGAAAAGACAAAAAAGAATCTTGAAGAAAGAAGTAAAAAAACGATTGCGATTCTGAAGGAAGACCTCAATACGGTCAGAGCGGGCAGAGCCAATCCGGCGCTTTTAGACAAGGTTACGGTGGACTATTACGGCTCTCCGACACCGCTCAAAAATCTGGCGAATATCTCTGTACCGGATCCGAGAACGCTGCTGATCGCGCCGTTTGACCCGAAGTCGATCGGAGAGATCGAAAAGGCGATCAATGTCGCGAACATCGGCATCAATCCATCGAATGACGGCAAGGCAGTCAGACTGGTGATCCCGCAGGTGACCGAGGAACGCAGAAAAGAACTGACCAAGACCGTTAAGAAGATGGGCGAGGACAGCAAGGTCGCGATCCGCAATCTCAGAAGAGAAGCCAATGACGAGATGAAGAAGCTCGAAAAGAATCACGAAATCACCGAGGATGAGCTCAAAAAAGCGCTGGACGATATCCAGAAGGCAACCGATAAGACAACAAAGGAAATCGATGAGATCATCGCGGCCAAGGACAAGGAAATCATGGAAGTATAGCAGGTATTTCCGGGTAGAATAACAGGAAAAAAAGATAGTGTGGCTGCCGGCGGGGGCCACACTCTTTGTAGGAGTCATAATGAGCGAAGCAGAGAAGATGCCGCGGCACGTTGCCGTCATCATGGACGGCAACGGACGCTGGGCGGAGCAGCACAAGGTCAGCAGACTGCAGGGACATAACCGCGGCATGCTGACTATGAAGGAAATCATCAAAAAAGCCGATGTTATGGGGATTCGTCACCTGACGGTCTACGCGTTTTCCACCGAAAACTGGAAGCGCTCGCAGGAGGAGGTCGGCGGCATATTCAACCTCCTGGTCAAATTTGTCGGCAGCGAGCTCGCGGAGCTGCACCAAAACAATGTCAAGGTGCATATCCTGGGCGATTACAGCAAAGTGCCGGAGACAGCGGTTAAGAGTATCGAAAAAGCACTGAAGACTACGGCAAGCAATACAGGTCTGCAGTTTCATATAGCCTTAAGTTACGGCAGCAGGGCGGAGATTACCCGCGGCGTGCGAAAACTCTGCGAGTCGGTGCGAAGCGGTACGCTCGCGCCGGAGGATATCGACGAAAAAATTATTTCGGAGAGCCTCTATACGGGCGCGGAGAACGGCAGCGTGCCGGATCCGGATCTGATCATCCGCACGAGCGGGGAACAGCGGCTTTCCAATTTTTTGCTGTGGCAGGCAGCTTACAGCGAGCTGGCGTTCACCGACACGCTGTGGCCGGATTTCACACCGCAGGAATTTGAGACCATGGTTTTGGAATTTACGCATAGGGGCCGCAGATTTGGCGGAAGATAAGGGGAGGTTACGAATGAAAACAAGAATTATTTCGGCATGTGTGATGCTGCCGCTTCTGATTTTGGTTTATCTGGGCGGTTATCCGCTGATGGCAGCGGCGTTTTTGGTCGGCGCGATCGGGCTGCGCGAGTTTTATCAGGGCTTTGAGGCAGCGGAAACGAAACCTTGCGGGCCGATTGGCTATACGGCGTTGGTTGCGCTGTACGCGCTGAATCTGGCGTTTCCGTCAGACCTGCGCTTTGTGATGGTTTGGATCGTGCTGGTCGTGATGGCCTCGATGATCTACGGCTTTAATGTGGAAGAACGGAAGCTGCAGGACATGACAGCGACCTTGCTTGGAATTTTATATGTTGTCTTCTTTTCCTTCCACATCGTATTGATTGACCAGACCGCGGACAGCGATCTGATCTGGCTGGTATTTTTGGCGGCGTTCGGCACAGACATCATGGCGTACTTTGTGGGCATGGCAATCGGCAAGCATAAACTCTGCCCGCATTTGAGCCCAAAAAAGAGCAAGGAAGGCGCGGTCGGCGGTGTGCTCGGCAGTGTGCTGTTTTGCGGTATCTTCGCCTATTTCGTAAAGCCGGATATGATTGCGGAATGCATGGTGATCGCGGTAGTCGGCAGCGTGGTCGCGCAGTTTGGCGATTTGGCGGCGTCGGCGTTCAAACGGCAGATGGGCATCAAGGATTACGGCAATCTGATTCCGGGGCACGGCGGTATTTTGGACCGCTTCGACAGCGTATTGTTTACGGCACCGATGATTTACTACTGCATTTTGTTTGTCAATGAAATGTAGGCGCGTGTCAGAATATAAAAAATGGATATACATGGGGCAGAGGATTGACAAAATAAAATGAAGAAGATTACGATTTTGGGCAGTACCGGCTCGATCGGTACGCAGACTTTAGGGGTCATCGCGGCCAATCCCGATCGTTTTTGCGTGACGGCGCTGACCTGCGGCAGGAATACCGCGCTTTTGGCAAAGCAGATCGCGGTGTTTCGTCCGCGGCTCGCGGTTACCGAGCGGAGAGAGGACGCGCTCGCGCTGGCGGCGCAGTTTCCGCAGGTCACATTCCTGCACGGTAGGGATGGCTTGATCGATGCTGCGACCGCGGACTGTGATATGGTGGTGAACGCGCTGATGGGAATGCGCGGTCTGGAACCGACCTATCACGCGATTTTAGCAGGCAGAGATATTGCGCTCGCCAACAAAGAAACGCTGGTGGCGGGCGGCCGGCTCGTGATGGAAACCGTCAGCGAAAAGGGCGTGCGTCTGCTGCCGGTGGACAGTGAGCACAGCGCGATCTTTCAGTGTCTGGAGGGAAATCGGCATCGTCCGGTAAAAAAAATACTCCTGACGGCGAGCGGCGGTCCGTTTCGCGGATTTTCAAGGGAGGAACTGGAGCATGTAACGCCGGCGCAGGCGCTGAAACACCCGAACTGGAGCATGGGCGCGAAGATTACGATTGACTCCGCGACCATGATGAACAAGGGGCTGGAGGTCATCGAGGCGAAATGGCTGTTCGATGTGCCTGCCGCGCGGATTCAGGTGTTGGTGCATCCGCAGAGCATTCTGCACTCGGCGGTGGAGTTTGCGGACAATTCTGTTATCGGTCAGATGGGCGTGCCGGATATGCGGATTCCGATCAGTCTGGCCTTGGGTTATCCGGAGCGTCTTGAGAATCCGGACGCGCCGCTGGATTTTTTTGGAGCGGGAAGCTGTCTGACCTTTGAAAAGCCGGATCTTGAGACATTCACCTGCCTGGGACTTGCTTACGCGGCGCTGCAGACGGGCGGCAGTTGTCCGCTGGTGCTGAACGCCGCCAACGAGGTGCTGGTGGATGCGTTTTTGCAGGAAAAGATCGGATTTTTGGATATCCCGCGCAAGCTGTCGTTGATTCTTTCAAGGCACAGCGCAGCAGAACGATTGGATTTAGAGGGAATTTTGGAGATTGACCGTCAGACGCGCGCAAAAACGCGGGAACTTCTGTAAACCCGGGCTTCGGCCTCGGCAAGAAGCAACACTTTCAGCGCATCGCGCGGATAGTGATTCAGCGGGCTTTGACGTCAAGGATATGAGAGAAAGAATGGAGATTTGGATATGAAAACAGCGATTTTGACGATTGTGCTGTTCTGCATTATGATTTTTCCGCATGAGCTGGGGCATTTTCTGGCGGCGAAAAAGATGGGCGTGCAGGTCAATGAATTCGCGTTCGGCATGGGGCCGACAATCTGGAAAAAACAGCGGGGCGAAACGCTGCACAGCATCCGCCTCTTTCCGATCGGAGGCTTCTGCGCGATGGAGGGAGAGGATGGAGAGTCTGATAATCCGCGCGCGTTTGGAAGCAAGAAGCCATGGCAGCGGCTTGTGATCCTGGCGGCAGGTTCGTTTATGAATTTGGTCTGCGCGCTGGTGATTTCATGGCTGCTGATCGGAACGCTCGGGTTTACGACCACGACAGTCGGGACAGTTTCATCGGACAGTCCGGCCATGAAGGCGGGTCTTGCGGCAGGGGACAAGATCGTGCGCATCGATGATACCAAAATTGAAACATGGAATGACGTCAGCGCGGCAATCGCTGCGGCTGAGGGCAAGCCGCTGTCGTTTACGGTGCAGTCCGATGGAGAGGATCGTGATTTGACGATCACACCGCAGCTGATGCGCGCGCAGGACGCGAACGGACAGGAAACGCAGTATTACGCGGTCGGCATCACCTGCAGGATCAGTCATAATCCGCTGAAAGCGATTGCCGCGGGCACGCAGACAACCTGGAATATGACAAAGACGATGTTCAGCGCACTGGGCGATTTGGCAACCGGAAGAGCAGACGCGGATGACCTTTCGGGGCCGGTTGGCATGGTACAGATGGTCAGCAGAACGAGCGAATACGGTTGGGTCTATTATGGATTTTTGACGATTCTGATCTGTCTGAATCTGGCAGTCATCAATATGCTGCCGCTTCCGGCTTTGGACGGCGGACGTATTCTTTTCGTGCTGTTTACGATGATCACAGGCAAAAAAGTCAGCGAAAAGGTAGAGGGAACCGTACACATCATCGGACTGGTCCTGCTGCTGGCATTGATGCTCTACGTGACGAAAAACGATATTTTCCGCCTGATCGGTTAGCCGCGCGGGCGCGGGGCAGAAGCCGGGAATCAGAGAAGCTGACCGGAGAAAGGGTCTAAGGAGGCGCATATGACGCATATGAAAAGAAATGAAACGAGACAGGTGCGGTGCGGCGATGTGCTGATCGGGGGCGGCGCGCCTGTCAGTATCCAGTCGATGACGAACGTGGATTCTCGTGATGAGCACGCGCTGACAGAGCAGATTGCGCGGCTTGCGGATGCAGGTTGTCAGATCGTGCGTATTTCGGTACCGGACGCGGAAGCCGCGGAGGTCTTTGGCAGCGTGAAGCGAAAATTTCAACGTCTGCCGCTGGTCGCGGACATTCACTTTGATTATCGGATGGCGATCGAAGCGATCCGGCAGGGCGCGGATAAGATCCGTATCAATCCGGGGAATATCGGCGGACCGGAGCGCGTGCGCGAGGTGGTGCGGGCAGCGAAGGAGCGAGAGATCCCGATTCGCGTGGGCGTCAATTCCGGTTCTCTCGAAAAGCCGATTCTGACAAAATATGGCGGCGTGACCGCCGCGGCGCTGGCAGAGAGCGCTTTATACAATTTGGCGATGATCGAGGATCTGGGCTATGACAGGCTTGTGGTTTCCCTGAAGGCCTCAGATGTGACGCTGAACTACGAGGCGCACAGACTTTTGGCATCGCAGACCGATGTGCCGGTGCACATCGGGATTACCGAGGCGGGCACACCGAAACGAGGCAAGCTGAAATCGGCGATCGGCATCGGTTCGCTGCTGCTATGCGGCATTGGAGATACGATGCGGGTTTCCCTGACGGCAGACCCGGTGGAAGAAGTGCTGTTTGCGAAGGAAATCCTGCGCACGCTGGGGATGCGGACATCCTCGATCGATCTGGTGTCGTGTCCGACCTGCGGCAGAACGAAGATCAATCTGGAGGCGCTTGCCAATGAGGTGGAGGCGAAGCTCGCGCCGCTGGAGGACGCTTTGCTTGCCAAGGAATATCCGTCGATCAAGGTGGCGGTTATGGGCTGCGCGGTCAACGGACCGGGAGAGGCCAGAGAAGCGGACTTCGGCGTTGCCGGAGGCGATGGACAGGGTCTGTTGTTCGCGAACGGAGAGATCGTCAGATCCGCGGTGCCGGAGGATAAGCTCGCGGAGGAATTATTAGCTTTGATACGAAAGAGAATTTTTGCGCAATGAAACAACTGATCGCGGACGCGCTGAGCTGGGAGGAGCTCGGTGAGATACATAAAACAGAATATCAATTTGAACTTGGCAAGGGCGTGCTGCATAAGGAGGCAGGCAGACTGACCCTGCCGATTCGCTGCAATTTTGTGATGCCGTTCGCGGACTGCGAAAAGGTCAAAGCGGTGATTTTACACAAGCTCGACATGCTCAAGGAGGTCGAGCTGGATTTTTCGTACCGCGATTTTGTGATGCCGAAGGAGGACGCTGCCAGACTCTATGTCCCGCATATGGTTCGGATTCTCAACGGTTCGTATCTGGCGATCACCAAGACCATCGTCGAAAACCGCGTCATGGTCAGAGACGGATGCCTTTACTGTCCGGTTCTCGGTAAAGTCGCGGCAGAGCAGCTGAATGAGAGAGTGGCGCAAAAATTCCGAGAAATACTCAAAGAAACTTTCGATTTTGACATGGAGATCATCTTTGAGAACGATGAAGAACTGCTGGCGGAAACTCTGCGTTCTTTCCATGAGAGTGAGGCGAAGGATATTGAGCGCTCCATGCGGGAGTACCGGGAAGTGCTCAAGACGCGGGCGAAGGAAAGACCGCAGGCGGCGGACAGCGGCACAGGCGGCGGTTTCGGTGCAGGCGGCGGCTTCGGCGGCGGAAACAACGGCGGCGGCTTTGGCGGAAACGCGGCAGGTGCCGGCAGTAAGAAGCAGGGCGGCTGGAAACGCAGGGAAAAGGAACTGCCTGCGGAGGGCAACCGCATCATGGGGCGCGGCATTCCGGGCGGCAAGACCGCGGAGCTGCGAGAGATCGCACCGGAGATGGGGGTCGTTATCCTGGAAGGTGTGCTGTTCCGCAAGACGGAGCGTGTCATCAAGAGCGGCAATTATCTCGTTTCCCTGTTGATTACCGATAATAAGACGACGATCTGTGCCAAGGCGTTTGTCAGTGAGAACAAATGGAAGGAAATCGATGAACTGCTCAAACCGGGCGATGGTGTCAAGCTGCGCGGTGAGGTGCAGTGGGACACCTTTGAAAACATGAATACGGTCATGTATACGGACCTCGAAAAGACCGACCGCGAAATCGGCCGCGAGGACACCTGGGAGAACGGCCGGCGTGTGGAGCTTCATATTCACTCCAAGATGAGCCAGATGGACGGCTTCAACGAAGCCAAAGACATCGTGGCGATGGCAGCTAAGTGGGGGCAGCCCGCGGTCGCGGTGACCGATCATGGCGTGGTGCAGGCGTTCCCGGACTGCGCGGCGGAGGCCAAAAAGCAAGGCGAAAAAGGCCGCGAGATCAAGGTCATTTACGGGCTGGAGGGCTATGTGTTCGACGACGCGGACTGCGTGCAGGAGGACGGCAGTATTGATTACAAGAGCAAACCGACCCATCACATCATCATTCTGGCAAAGACGCAGGAGGGACTGAAGAACATTTACAAGCTGGTTTCCTATTCCCACCTGGATTACTATTACAAAAAACCGCGCTTGCCGTGGTCGGTCATCGAAGCGAACCGCGAAGGACTGATCATCGGCTCAGCATGCAGCGCAGGCGAAGTGTTTTCTTCGATGGTCAAACACGTGACCTATCAGAAGCGGACGCGTACTGAAAAGATCATGGAGCAGAAATCCGCGGAGGAGCAGGCGCGTATCGCCTCCCGCTATGACTATCTGGAAATCCAGCCTGTCATCAACAACCGCTTCATGTTCGATGAGGAGTTTTATCTGGACGGCAGGCGTATCGAGACCGAGGACGATATCCGCGAGATCAACCGGCGGATCGTGGCGCTGGCGGACAAGCTCGGCAAGCGGGTTGTGGCAACGACGGATTCACACTATACGGAGCCGGATGATGCAATCTACCGCAATATCGTGATGGCGGGCATGGGCTTCGAAGACGCAGAGAGCGGCGAGGGTCTGTATATGAAAACGACCGATGAGATGATGGAAGAGTTTTCGTATCTGGGCGCGCGCGCCCAGGAGATCGTCGTGGACAATACGAATTACATCGCGAGTCTGATCGACGGTGATATCCGTCCGGTACCCGCGGGCAAGTTCCCGCCGAAGATCGAGGGCGCGAAGGAAACCCTGCGCAAGACCTGTATGGAACGCGCACACGCGCAGTACGGAGACCCACTGCCGAAGGAAATCGAGGATCGGCTGGATATCGAGCTGAATTCGATCATCAACAACGGCTACGCGGTCATGTACGTCAGCGCGCAGATGCTGGTAAACAAGTCGCTGGAGGACGGGTATCTGGTCGGCTCGCGTGGTTCAGTCGGCTCATCGTTCGCAGCGACGATGGCGGGCATTACGGAAGTCAATCCGCTTGACCCGCATTATCTTTGTCCGAACTGCAAAAAGATTATCTGGGGTGATATGCAGAAGTACGACTGCGGCGTAGATATGCCGCCGCTGGACTGTCCGGACTGCGGCACGCCGATGAAACGGGACGGCTATACGATCCCGTTCGCGACCTTCCTTGGGTTTAAGGGCAATAAGGAGCCGGATATCGACTTGAACTTCGCCGGAGAATATCAGCCGGTGGCCCACCGCTATGTCGGGACTATTTTTGGTGAAAAAAACGTGTTTAAGGCGGGAACGGTCGGTACGGTCGCAGAAAAAACCGCTTATGGTTATGTCGCGAAGTTCTTTGAAGAGCGCGATATTCCGGTCAACAAATATGAAAAGGAGCGTCTGGCGCAGCATTGTACGGGCGTGAAACGGACGACCGGACAGCATCCGGGCGGAATCGTTATCTGTCCGGATGACCACGAGATTTATGAGTTTTGTCCGGTACAGCACCCGGCGAACGACACGACAACAGATATCGTCACGACGCATTTTGACTATCACAAGATCGATGAGAATCTGCTGAAGCTCGATATTCTCGGTCACGATGTGCCGTCCATGATCCGCCAGCTGCAGGATATGACGGGTACCGACCCGCTGCAGATCGACCTGACGGACCGTAAGGTCTTGAGCATCTTTAACGGCATCGAGGCGCTGGATATCAAGGATCCGGACTATAAGTTCACGCACGGCTCTTACGCGATCCCGGAGTTCGGGACTTCTTTCACGCGGCAGATGCTAGATGATACGAAGCCGGACAAGTTCGCGGATCTGGTGCGCATTTCCGGATTTTCTCATGGGACAGACGTTTGGCTGAACAACGCGCAGGACTATATCCGTTCGGGAACTGCGACGATGCGTGAAGTAATCTCGACGCGTGACGACATTATGAACTATTTGATCCTCAAGGGCGTGGAGAATGAAACCGCGTTCAAGATCATGGAAATCGTGCGGAAGGGCAAGAAGGATCTCGATGAGCAGCAGGTCGCGACGATGAAGGAGCACAACGTGCCGGACTGGTACATCGACTCCTGCAACAAGATCAAGTACATGTTCCCGCGTGCGCACGCGGTGGCTTACACGATGATGAGCTTCCGTATGGCGTGGTATAAGGTATACTATCCACAGGAATTTTACGCGACGTATTTCACGACGAAGGTCGCGAATTTTGACGCGGAGACAATCCTCAAGGGGAAGGAAGCGATTCTGGCGCGCATGGACGAGATCACAGCCAAGGGCACGAATGCTTCCGCCAAGGAAAAGGATGATTACACGATTCTGGAGGTCGCTTACGAGATGTACGCGCGCGGCTATGAGTTCGCGCCCGCGCGGCTGGGCAAGTCGGACGCGGTCAAATTCGGCGTCGATGATGGCAAAGTCCTGCTGCCGTTTGTCGCGATCGAAGGCGTGGGGGAAACTGCGGCTCGTGCGTTCGCGGAGGAGTACGCGGTAAAACCGTTTGACACGATTGAAGAGGCGGTCAAGCGCGCGAAGCTGAACAAAACCGTTGTCGAGGGTCTGCGCGGTCATGGCGTGTTCGCAGGGCTGCCGGAAACCGACCAGCTCAGCATGTTTATGTAGGGGGCGGCAGAGTGCTGCCCTTATTTTTCTTGTGATGCAGGAAATATCGCTTGTGATATTTTCGGAATATCGACAAATGTAACTTGCGAAGCGCCTCCCATGCATGAAAGGCATGTGCGCAAAGAAACCTGCGGTTTCGTTTTGTATACTTTTGCCTAAAATTTATTTTTTCCCCTCGAAATCTGTCGAAATTTGTGCTATAATTGTGTATAGAAACCGCGCGAGGTTTGTACTGCGAAGCCGGGACTTCACAGCTGAAGCAGGCGCGTTTTTCTTTAAGGTTTTGTATCGGAAAAGGAGAACAGGAAGGCATAACATGTATCAGATCGGTGACATCGTAGTTTATGGCACAGAAGGCATTGCGGAAATCGGAGGCGAAATCGAGAGGGAATTCGGCGGACAGAAGATGAAGTATTTTGTCCTGCACCCAATCGAAAAAAAGACCGAAACGGTCTACGTTCCGATCGGAAATGAGAAGGCTATGAGTAAGATGCGCGGCATTTTGACGAAAGAGGAGGCGGAGACTTTGATCTCAAATCTGCCGCAGGAGCGTCCTGCCTGGATCAAAAACGACCGCGAACGTCAAAAAGTTTATCGTGATACGCTCTTGTTCGGCAGCAGTCAAGAGGTTCTTACGATGGCAAGAGCCTTGTATCTGCATCAGATCGAGCAGCTCGCGCGCGGCAAGAAGCTGCACGCGGCGGATGAACGCTTTATGCGCGATGCCGAAAAAATGATTTTCGCGGAGCTTTCCTACGCGTTGGGCATTACGCAGGAGGAAGTTTTGCAGAGACTCGTCCGGCTAGACAAAAACAGCCAAAAGTAAGCGCGTCCGCGGACACGATGGTAGCGCCGACCGGGGTGGAGCACATGATGGAGATCAAGATGCCGAGCGCCGAGGTGACAACCGCGATGACGGCCGCGCAGAGGATGACCTGCCGAAAGGCGCGATAGACGCGCATGGCGGAAAGCGCAGGAAAAATCATCAAGGCTGAGGTCAGCAGCGCGCCGACCAGATTCATCGCCAACACGATGATGACGGCGGTGACGATCGCGATGAAAAGATTATACAGCCCGGTTTGGATACCGATGGCTTTAGAAAAATCTTCGTCAAAGGTAATGGCGAAGATTTTGTTGTAAAAGAGCAGAAACAGCAGCATCACCAGAGCGGACATGATGACGCAGAGCGCGACATCACCCGCGGTCAGGGTCAGAATTGAGGTAGAGCCGAACAGGGTGCTGCAGACATCGCCGGAGATATTCGCGGAGGTGCTGAAACAGTTGAGCAGGAGATAGCCGATGGCCATGGCCCCGACGGAGAGCATGGCAAGCGCGGCATCTCCTTTTATTTTTGCGTGGCTGCCCCCTGCCAGAAGCAGAACAGCGCAGAGTACGGTAAGCGGCATGACGATAATCATTTCATTGGTGACGGAAAGCACCGCGGCAATGGCCATGGCACCGAAGGCGACATGAGAAAGCCCATCGCCGATAAACGAGTAGCGCTTGAGTACGAGGGTCACGCCCAACACCGAGGCGCAAAGCGCGGTCAACACACCGGCAATGAAGGCATAGCGGACGAAGGAATAGCTGAAATATACGGCAATCATTTGGAATACGTTCATTATTTATAATACCTCCTTGCTGCGGCACCACCGCGTTCGGCGCGGCTGCATACTGCTTCATCAACAAATTTGGAAAGCTCACCGCGGTCACGAAACGAGGCGCGCAGCGGCGTTTTGACATAGTCCGTTTTGCTGCCGAAGAATTGCAGACCGCCGCCCATATGCAGGATGTGGGAGGCGTATTTGACAGAAGCTTCTATGTCGTGGGAGACCATGAGGATGGTCATATGCTTTTCGCGATTGAGGTCCGCGATGATCTGATACATCTCTTGCATGGCTGCGGGGTCCAGTCCGGAGACAGGCTCATCGAGCAGCAGCATTTTTTGCGCGGCACAGAGGGCTCTCGCCAGCAGGACACGTTGCTGCTGACCGCCGGAAAGATCGCGATAGCAGCGTTTGATGAGCTGCGGGATGCCGAGTTCCGCGAAAAGCTGTTCCACACGCTGTTTTTGGGCTTTGCTGTAAAAGGGACGCAGTCCATTCGCGGCGAGAAAGCCGCTGAGTGCGATTTCCTCGCAGGAGGCCGGAAAATCCTTTTGAAAATCGGTCTGCTGCGGCAGATAACCGATCTGACGCGCGGAGAGTCCGTCGCCGAAGGTGATTTTGCCCGCGAGCGGCGGGGTCAGACCGAGCAGCGTCTTGATCAATGTCGATTTGCCGGAGCCGTTTTCACCGATGATGCAGAGGTAGTCGCCACGGTTGACTTGAAAGTTGATATTTTCGGCAACCGCGTGTCCTTCATAGCCGAGGGTGAGACCGCTTGCGGAAAGCTGCGGTTCGGTCTGCGTATGCCGGCTTATGTTTTGGGTAGGATCTGTCATAGTTAGTTTGTCCTTTCTTTGTCTGCAGCGGCAGCCTGCCGCCTGCACGCGTCTATTTGTCTGTCTGCGCACATTTCTCGTGGCGTATCGCGAATGTCGTGCGCGTTATGCGCACATTTCTCGTGACATATTGCTAGCTTAGCAGGCGCGCGAGTGATTCATAGTTCTGTTCCATGAGATAGAGATAGGTGACTTCGCGCTCGTTTTGTATTTTGCCGCTCTCGCGCAGCGCACGGACGGTTTGCGGCAGAGATTGCATGGAATACAGCGTCACAATCTGTGTTTCGGGTAGCTCCGCGGCGCGGATGATGGTTTCGGCGAGCGCGGCGGAGCCGCCGTCCAATGTGACAAGCCGGCTCTTTGGCAGAGCCTTGAGGTCATCTGCGAGCGAAATGATAGTTTCGAAGCTTGCTTCCGTTTCGGCGGAGCATCCCGGAAAGGCTGCCTCGTGCGCGAGACCGTAATCGTCACAAAAGTATTTGAAGGGGTAGCGATCTGCAAAGATCAGTGTTTTGCATGTAGATTGCCGGACTAATTTCGTGATTTTGCCATCCAGGGCATCAAGCTTTTGTATATAGGCCGCGGCGCTTGTTTGATAGGCCGCAGCGGCAGTTGGGTTCAGCGCCGCAAGTTGCGAAGCGGTCGCGCGGCAGAATTCCCTGCTCATCTTGAGAGAGAGCCAGAGGTGCTCGTCCGTTTCGTCCTCGTGGTCGTGTTCTCCATGGCTATGCGCGTGTTCTTCGTGCTCATGCTCGTCCTCATCCTGGACGTAAGTCGGGAAACGATCGGGTTCTGATTCAAAGAGGCGCATCAAGGAAAGTACCTGCCTGTCCGGATTCGGATAGGCTTTTAGGGCGTCTTCGACCCAAAACTGAGAAGCGCCGCCGTTGTAGATCAGCAAGTCACAGTTCGCGATTTTGACCATATCGGCGATCGTCGGCTGGTAGCTGTGCATATCGGCACCCGCGGTGTTTAAGAGCTGCACGACGATTTTTTTGGCGTTTTTGTCCTGTGAAGCGCTGGCCGGCTGGCTGCTGTTCGCGGCGCCGATGATCGAGCGGGTCCAGTCATACTCCGGAAAATCAACGCAGAGGACTGTGAGCGTGTTCCTGTCCTTCTGCGCGGCCGCGGAAGCTGCGCCATTTTCGCCAGGGCCGGAGGCCGCGCAGGCCACACACAGTGTCAGTAAAAACAGCCCCGCTGCCGGCAAAAGAATGTGCCGCGCAAATGCAAAAAAAACGCGACGCGCGTGCTTGCCCGCGTGATTTGAAATAAATGAAAACATATTATGCTGACGTTCCTTTCTTTTTGCATGCCTCGCAGAGGCCGAACAGCAGCGTGCGGTCCATGTCGAGGTCAAAGCCGGAAATCGCGCGAACCTGGCTGAGCAGTCGGTCAGAGGCTTCATCGCTCATATGCAGCAGCTTGCCGCAATCGGTGCATTTGAGGTGTATATGGCAGTGACAGGGCATGCCGTCAATGATTTGATAAGAGGTTTTACCGCCGCCGCTTTGCGCGAAACAGGTGACGAGGTTTTCCTCCATCAGCTTTGGCATCAGACGGTAGAGCGTACTCTTGCCGGGCGGATGTTTGATTGCGGGGTCGGCCTGCATGCCGGATACGATCGCGTCGATGGTGTAGGCGCGGTCCTTATGTTTTTTGAGAAAAGCGATCAGCTGGCTGCGCTGTTCGGTCTGATAAGTCATGATGGCTGCCTTTCTGCGGTTTTGACGCATTAAAATGAGAATGATTCTCAAATTGCGATATTCTTATTATACCGCGCTGCGGCTAAATGTCAAGATAGTTCGCGCATGCTTTTTGGGCAGAAATTTTACGCGCATTTGCGGTCAGAAGAGGCTTTTGGGGCCGGCGACAATGTGACGGCAAACTTTGAGATAACTGTTTTCGTCAGCGCATAGTGTCCACTTCACGAGGCTGAGCTGGCCGTAAATCAGTTCCATGCAGGTGATGGTATTCGGATGCACGCAGGAACCGGTGTTGAAATACCCCCAGCCTTCCTTTTCGGAAAACGTGAGGGAGGGGCGATGTGTGTGCCCCGCGGCGAGATAGGTGTGACGCGCGCGGGCCCAGTTTTCGAGCCTGACACCGACTGCCTCGCGCCTCTTGTAGTTTTTGGCGGCACTGGTAGGGTCTTTGAAACCTGCCAGCTCCAACGGTTTCCAAAGATAGCGCACCAGCCAGCGGGTAAGTTTCCAAAGCTGATTGTTCCACGGGTCAACCTGATGCCCGTGCAGCAGATGTACGCGACGCCCGCCGGTCGGGTCTTCGAGAATCAAGCTTTCCGCGGCACGCGGCAGGAAACTATAGGAAGTACCGGCCGCCGCGCGGAATTTCACGCTGCTTTTGACGCGGTCGTGATTGCCCCAAAGCAGGAAGAGACGCTCCTTTGCGGCGAAATCCGCCAGCTTGGAGAATACGTCACTGTGGATTTCGGAAATGTCTGTGATATTGCGGTTTTCCCATAGTTCATCGCCGTCCCCGAGTTCTACACAGGCAAAGTCTCGCGCGTCATAGTAATGGAGAGCCGCTTCATAGAGTGGCTTGTTGTTCAGGAAACTGTCGCTCCAACTGCCGTTTCCGCGATGCACATCGCTAAAAAGCACCAGGCGCGGATAGTCCGAAAGACACAAAACCCGCGCGCCCCGCAAAGCGCGGTCAATCTGACGGTCGTAAAAGGAATTCACACGATGAAGCTGCATATCGGATACCTCCTCCCTGCTGACAGCCTATGCAGGCAGGCAGCGGCAGGTGCGTGGGCTGCGCAAAATAAACGAGAGTATGATTGACTGCTTGAAAGACTTATCACAAATATGTCCTTACGACAGATGCATTTGCAGGCGGTAATTACGAGGGGATCATATCACCTGCTGCATTTTTGTTTGATGCTATCATAAAAGTGGACACGGAAAGGTAGAAAACTATCACTCCAACTGTTAAAATAAGAGTGGTGTGACTACTAGGAAGGAGTCTACTTTTACTATGGCGAAACATTTGAACACACTGGAAAAGGAATTTTTGATTAGGCAGTACAAAGGCGGGCGACAGAAATTATCCGATTTCTGTGAGAAAAACGGAATCTCTACCGGAGCTTTTCAAAAATGGATGAAACAATATGAAGAAGGGGGAATCGAGGGGCTGGCACGTGCAGACGCTAAAATGCCTGATGTTCTTCCGGAAGGCATTGATCGCACAGAAGAGGCGTACAAGCGAGAGATACTTAAGCTTCGTATTGAAAATGAGCGTCTTAAAAAAAACTATACTGTTCAGACGAACGAAGCTGGGAAACAGGAATATGTTCGTTTAAAAGAGAAGAATTTGAAATAGTCGATATCCTTTGCCGAGAGTATAGTGTTAAGGCTCTGTGTGAAGTGATGGGAATCAGCAGATCAGGATACTACAAGTGGAAGAAACGGGGAAAATCGGATCGGGATATCCAGCGGAGAGAACTCATAGCACTGGTAGATACCGTTCATGCAGAGCATAGATCCCATGGATATCGGTGGACTGCAGCATATATTCGTCAGCAATATGGATATGAGTGCAGCGATAACTTTGTATATAAATGCTTTCGCTATCTGGGAATCAAAGCAGAAACGAAGCATCAGGTACATTACAGGAAGCGAAAAATAAAAGACACATATCCGAATTTGATCTTTACGACCTGGGGCACCGTCGATCGTCCCAGACAGGTGATAGATACCAGTATATCAACGGGTTGGAGGATGTAAAAGAACTGCTGAAAGGACATGCCGAGCCTGTTGTCCTGCACACAGACCAAGGCAGCGTCTATGCATCGAAAGCTTACAATGATCTGATCAAGGATTCCGTGATTGTAAGATCCATGTCCAGATCCGGTAAGCCGACCGATAACCCGGTTAACGAATCCATCAACGGCTGGATGAAAGAAGAGTTATTTATGGATTTTAAAATCGAAGAATGCAGACGCAGAGAGGAGTTCGCAGAAGCCCTGGAGCGCTATGTTGATTTTTACAATAAGCGGAGACCTTGTTACGCGATCGGCTATGATACTCCGGTAAATTACCGCAAGCGATATTACAGGGGTGAGATTGAGCGAAAAAATACATTTGAAGGAAGGAGCCTTACTGAGGAACCGAAGTTTGTTGCAAAGCGGCGCAAACAGGCCCATGTAGAAGGCGCGTCCACTTTAAAAAAAGAAAAATAGCAAAAAATGCATGTCATGTCTACTTTTGAAAAAAACAAACGGCCCAAAATGTGGCGTATGTCCACTTTTGAAAAAATGAAATAAGAAAAAATATTTTTTGTGTCTACTTTTCTTGACTGGTACAAAATGTATAAAATAATATACATATCAAAGACGATATGTAAAAAAATATATACAAAATAAAAAATAGCACGTATAAAGAAATATACAAGTTGTGCGAAAAAGCAGTCATTTCTTGATTGGCTTCGTAAAATAACGTAAAAAACTCGAATTTTAGCCAAAAGAAAGCAGCCGATGAAATGTAAAAAAAAATATACAAAACCAAAAAACTATGTTAAAAAGGCAACAGAAAAATATAAAATATCGCCGAATGCTTCAAAGATTATCCCTAGAAAGTATAAATTTCAATACAAAATACTCTGGAAAAGTTGGCACATATATTGCTTAATTTATCAGTAACTTTCACCACCATAGGAGTAGCTAACTATGACTGAAATAATTTGCGCAAATTATATATGTGATGAAAAACATAAAATATGACAAGGAGGAGTTTTTATGCAAACTTGGATGATAATGATGGGTATACAAATGATCATATTTGTTATCTGTGCCGTATGGGTTGGCATATGGATGAATAGACCTGACGATGAATATGACGAAGCCCTTGAGAAACGTAATGCGCACAGCAGTCTAAAAACTACGCAGCAGGATGACTAACGGAGCTGTATAAAGAAGAGGTGAAAAAATGAATACAACAATAGGCATGATATATTTTTCTATATTTATCATTTTCTTAATCGGCGTTTCTCTTTGGTCAGCAAAGCAGAACAAAGCCGGAAAAACCGGTGCTGATGAAGAATACTTTCTTGGAGGGCACGCGACCCCGTTAATCGTATTAGCAGTATCGTATTGCGCATCTGCAGTAAGCGCCGGTTCTTTTATGGGAGATCCAGGAATGATGTCACATGTAGGATGGCCGTATTATTGGCTTGCGGTTTTTGCAGTTCCTGGCCTTACTATTCCGGGGATTTTCGTTATCAGAAAGATGAGACTGCAGGCACAGCGTTACGGAAGTATGACGATCACAGAATATGTAGGGCATCGTTTTAATTCGCCAGGATTGAAACTGTATCTTTGCTTTGTCATTGTCCTTTGCTATTTATTTATGTTAGTATCCCAGTTTAAAGCAGCGGCAATTCTTCTTGAGAAATTCACGGGACTAAATTTTTCTGTTGGCTTAGTTGTTATGTGCGTTGTGTGCTTGGTATACGTTAATATTGGAGGATTGAGATCTGTTGCATGGACAGACTTTGTTCAGGGACTGTTCATGTGCATTATGTGCATTGTTTTGCTCGCAGTCGGTCTGCATGCGATTGGCGGATTTACCGGCTTAGATGCAGCATTAGAGGAAAATTATCCTGAAATGAACAAAATTGTGCAGTCTTCGGATATGTCAAACGATGTTCCGGGAGCTTACGGAATTATTGGTGCTTTTATGTTTGGTTTTGCTATTTATTTTTCGCAGCCGCATATTGCCGCACGTTTCATGGCATTGCCAGATGTAAACAGAAAGAGTATCGGAAAGTTCCTGATTATCTCATTGGTTTGCGGATGGCTCTTCAACCTGATGTTCATCCTTGGACCAATTGGAAGGATTCTCTATCCGGATGCAGAAGCCGATTACATGACAGTTACCTTTGTAACAGAACAGTTCCACCCTATCGCTGCAGGCGCGTTGATGATCGGATTCTTCTCTGCAGTTATTTCAACAGCAACATCCATTTTACTGATTGTTGGACAGAGCATTGGCCGCGACTTTTATGCACAACTTTGCCCAAAGAAAGCCACTCCGGAAAAACAGATTCGTGTTACGCAGATCGGAACAGCTGTCTGCATCGCGCTCGTGCTTCTCTTTAACCTGATGAATCCGCCGGCATTCCTGCAGTTATTCATTTATCTGGGAATGTCCGGAATTGGAAGCGCATGTGTTATGCCGCTCTGTGCAGGAACTCTTTGGAAAAAATCTTCAAAAGAGGGCGCGATTGCAAGTGCGATCGCAGGTCCGGTTGGATACCTTGTACATTCACAGCTTCTGCATCAGAACTGGTTATGGAGCATGGGCATCTGCGCTGTATGGGCAATTGTGGTATTCTTTGTCGTTACCTTTATCAGGAATGCAGTAAAAGGAACCGACCCGACCTTAGAATACCTTTGGAATCCTCTGGGAGAAAAGGTTGATTTCGAAAAACTGAATGCAAAAAATAATTAGTCTTGCTTTTCGTTTCCTTTTAATACAGATTATAACATGGGGCTGTCTGCTTGAACTGAAAATCAATCAGTGGAGCTTGCAGCTCCATGCGGAGTTTTTTGCAAAGCACAAAGAGAGGACATATTATGATATTAAAAGACAAAAAGGTTTTGATCACCGGAGCTGGCCGCGGCATCGGACGTCAAACAGCGATCGATATGGCAAAAGAAGGAGCCGTTATACTAGGAACTGGGCGTACGTTAGAACCTTTAAAGGAGATGGAAGAACAGATAAAAGTATTGGGCGGCCGGACATTCATCAAAACGATGGACATTGCAAATTATGAAGAAACCAAGCGGGGCGTCGATGCTTTGGCGGAGATGGCAGACGGTATTGATATTCTGATAAACTGTGCAGGAATTTTTGAAGAAGCTTTCTTTATGGAAATGACCCCCGAGCAATGGCGTCGAACGATGGCCATTGATTTAGACGGCGTATATTACGTAACGCACAGTACGATTCCATACATAATTGAAGCAAAAGGATCCGTGGTGAGTGTCGTATCACAGGACGTTTTTTACGGATGCCCGGGCTACAGCCATTACAGTGCAGCGAAAGCCGCAGTCGTCGGATTAACGCGAACTCTTGCGCGAGAGCTCGGGCCAAAGGGCGTGCGGCTGAATTGTGTTGCACCGGGGATCACGGAAACAGAGATGACAAGGGATCGAATTGAAAATGGCAGACAAGTGTATCTTGAAAAACTGCCGATTGGACACATCGGACAGCCAGGAGAAATTTCAAGTACAATTATTTTTTTGGCGTCAGAAAAAGCAAGTTATATCACAGGGCAAGTGCTGCATCCAAATGGCGGCATGTATTTAGGCTAAGCCCGTCTTGTACGAAGCAAAAAAGCGGGCGGCAGATTTTCTTGACAAGAGCGCAGATCCGCGCCTATAATCAAAAAAGAATCTGTTTTGCGCGCAAAAAACTCTCCCCGGATGATTTGTATTTTCTTTTTTACTTATGAGGAGGTTACAAAATGAACGCAAAAAAAGTATTCAGAACGATCGAAACACATACACTCGGACAGCCGACCCGCAACATCGTCAGCGGATTCCCGCATATCCCGGGCAATACCATGACGGAGAAATTCATCTACATGAAAGAAAATGAAGATTGGTTCCGTACGCTGCTGTCTTATGAACCGCGCGGCAACGACTATATGTCCTGCACGCTGATCACCGAGCCGTGTACGCCGGGAACCGATGTCGGCGTTCTTTACTTCGAAACCAGCGGCTGGCTGCCGATGTGCGGACATGACACCATCGGTGTCTCCGTTGCCTTGATCGAGACCGGAATGGTCAAAGTCACCGAACCGATGACCGTCATCAAGTTGGACACTGCGGCCGGCGTGATCACGATCGAAGCCAAGGTCGAAAACGGCGTGGTTCAGGAAGTTTCCTTTATTAACGCACCGGCTTTTGTCCTCCGCGAAAACCTCACCGTAGAGACGAAAGATTTCGGTCCGCTTACCATGGATGTTTCTTGGGGCGGCAATCTGTACGCCATTCTCCCGACGGCATCCGTTGGTATTCCGATCTGCCCGCAGAACAGCGCGAAGCTGATCGAAGCGGCACAGTCCATTGCCAGAGATATCAACGCACAGGTTGATTTCCGCCATCCGGATCTGCAGTTTGTTACCGAAGTGACCCATGTGGAATTTTACGGCGAACCGAAGACCGTGGGCGCAGATGTACAGAACTGCGTTGTCGCTTTGCCGAAGACCGTAGACCGCTCCCCTTGCGGAACCGGAACTTCCGCGAAATCCGCGGTGCTGTTCAACAAAGGCAAATTGAAAGTCGGCGAAAGCTTTGTTCATGAAAGCATCATCGGCTCGCTCTTTAAATGTGAGATCGTAGAAGAAACAACCGTAGCGGGCTTCCGCGCCGTTGTTCCGAAAGTTACAGGAAACGCTTGCATTGCGGGGTTCGCGACCTGGATCCTGGATCCGAAAGATCCGTTCCCGGAAGGATTCCTGCTTGCATAATCACAAAAAATAAAACGAAACCGTTCAGACTATGGAAAAAAACGAAAAAAACAATGCCTTGTCATGCCGCGGCATTCAGCTGGAACATGACAACGAGATCACTTTCATCCATCAAAATACGATTGCCCAAAAACTGTTTGAGTTTCTCTGCCGGGAAAAGAACCTGACCGAAGAAAACCTGATCCTTTGCAGCGGAGAAGGTCTTGTGCTGGCCTCCTTTCCGCAGACCATGCAGACGATACAGAGCGTGCATCTGGCAAAAGAACAGTCTGTTGACTTTGCGATCCTGACTGATCCGAACAGTGAGCAGAAAGAAAATCTCGAGGCACTCCAGACGTCGTTTTCGGAGCTGATGCTGCTGTTTATCCATAATGAACGGATTCGCGAATTTATCTTTCAGGGGCTGGATGCGCTGCCGAACTCCATTCACATCTGCGATAAAGATCTGCGAATGGTATACGCCAACTCGGATTTTTGCCGCTACATGCACCTGCAGGATCGGGAAAAGGCATATGGCAGACCGATCGAGGACATCATGCAGGACATCGGCGTGAAGTTTATCGCCGCAAAAGGACATCGCGAAAATCTCAAAGCGAAAGAGGTCCTTCAATATGGAAAACCGGTCATCGACTGGGAAGTGGAGGTCGTGTCGACTGCCAGTCCCAACGACTACATGTTGGCATCCAACGATATGTATCCGCTGTTCGATGCGGCAGGAAAAGTCAGCGGCGTGGCCGAAATCTCAAGGTCCCGCACGACGCAGATCAAGCAGGTGCAGAACGCGCTCGGACTTTCGGCAGATTATACCTTTGACGACATTATCGGAAGCAGTCGTCCGATGATCGAGGCCAAAAAGTTGGCGATGTCCTTTGCGTCCAGTCCGTATAATATCCTGATCTACGGCGAAAGCGGCGTCGGTAAAGAACTGTTTGCGCAGTCCATTCATAACTATAGTCCGCGCAGAAATAAGCCGTTTGTGGCCATCAATTGCGCTAATATTTCACCGGAGCTGATCGATAGTGAACTGTTCGGTTACGAAAGCGGCGCGTTTACCGGAGCTTCTAAATCTGGGCAGATCGGTAAGTTCGAGTTGGCAAACGGCGGGACTTTGTTTCTGGATGAAGTAGCAGAACTGCCGTTGCATTTCCAGACCAAGCTGCTGCGCGCACTGGAGACACGGCAAATCACAAAGGTCGGTGGGACAAAGAACATCTCTGTTGATGTTCGCATCATTGCAGCGACAAATCGGTCACTGGAAAATATGATCGAAGAAGGGCTTTTCCGTGAGGATCTGTATTACCGGCTGATGGTCTTGAATATTACGATCCCGCCGCTACGGGAACACGCTGAGGACATTCTCACATGCAGCGATTTTTTCCTCAAGCAGGCAAGCCGCATCAACAATCTGCAGTCTAAGGTACTGGATGATGAGGCCAAAGAACTGATGCTGCAATACGAATGGCCGGGAAATATCCGCGAGCTCCGCAACGTCATGAACCGTGTCTGCGTGCTTTCGGATTCCGATGTGATCACGCGGGAGACTTTGCTGGCTTCACTGAAAGCCGGGAGATTCCGCAGTGAAGCGCTGGCGCTGAACCGGACCGCGGAGGAACGTCTGGAAGAAAAACGACAGGCGATCGCGCTGTCCAATGCCGCGCTAATCAAAGAGGCGCTGGACATTGCCAAAGGCAGCCGGACCGAGGCCGCGAAACTGCTCGATGTTTCCAGAAAAACATTCTATAATATGCTGGAAAAATACCAGAAGTACCTTGATTAAGCTAGTCCCAAAAGCAAGAATGTAAAAAAAAATATACGCCGAGCTTATAACGTGTGGAAAAAAATATACAGATTGAAAAAATTGCGACCGCAAGGAAGCTTTTTTATGCGGACTGACACTTGAAACGTATAAAAAAGTATACAAACCGGCGCAGCAGAAGAGCGAAAAAAGAAAAACCTTTCGGCACAAACCGAGAATCTGTGTGAAAAAACGCAGACCATGGCGGCAGATCTTTTTCTCCATAAAATCATAAGATATAAGACCGTTGAAATTTCAACGGTTTTTTCTTTGTAATAAATCGAAAAAATGAAAACAGATCGAAGACTTTGGCATGGATATTGCTATTTAATGGTGGCAAAGAAAATACAAAATCAATCATAGGGGGAGAGTTGGATGATATTCAATATCCAAAAATGTTCTATTCACGATGGTGAGGGACTGCGAACTCTAGTGTTCTTTAAAGGATGCCCGCTGCGGTGTCCTTGGTGCGCAAATCCGGAGTCACAGGCCTATGACAATGACATCACGGAGTTCCCGTCCAAATGTGTGGGATGCGGCATGTGCATCGCCCGCTGCCCGCAGCATGCGATTGGGCTTGACTGCAAGATCGACCGCACGCTCTGCGTGAAAAACTGCACTGCCTGTACCGATATCTGCTATGCGGAAGCGAAAAAGTATGTGGGGAAGGACTACACGATCGAAGAACTTCTACATGAGATTAAAAAGGACAAGATCTTTTATCAGATGCGGGGAGGCGGCGTGACCTTTTCGGGCGGTGAACCGCTGACGCATGGGAAATATCTTAAGGAGATCGCCGAAGCATGCCAAAAGAGCCGCATCGACGTCTGTATCGAAAGCTGCGGCTATAGCAAATTCGAAAGTTTTGCGGAGGCGCTGCCGTTTATCAATTCGATGTTCATGGATATCAAAGTCTTTGACAGCGAAAAGCATAAAGCGATCACCGGCTACGGCAACGAACTGATCCTCGATAATATCCGCATGATCTCACAGAGCGGCATACCGATGACGATCCGCACGCCAGTCGTTCCGGGCTACACGGACGCACCGGAGAATATCCAGGCGATCGCCGAGTTTGTGCTGACGCTTCCGAGCGTTACGGAATATGAGCTTCTCGTCTATCATAATCTAGGCGAATCTAAATACGGCGCGCTGGGAAGAACTTACGAGCTGAAAGGCACAGAGCCGCCGACGGATGATGCGATCAGGGAACTGGTCAAACTGGCCAACGGCATCTTAAACAAACATGGCAAACATTGCTTCTATATGAAGGATAACAAAAAGGAGGAAATCACATGTTAACACAAAGAATCGTAAGATTAAACGATAAGGTCCGCAATACCGACCCGACGATCGATCTGGACCGCGCAAGACTGTTCACCGAATTTTACAGCCGGCCGTCCATGGACAACTACATCCTGCGCAGAGCCAAGGCGTTCCAATATTTCCTGGAAAACAGAAAAATCTTCATCGATGAAGATTCTCAGATCGCAGGACATCCGGGCGAACGTTTTCAGGCCGTTCCGCTGCATCCGGACGTCACCAAATGGCTGTACGATGATTTTGATACACTGGACAATCGTATCACCGACCATCTGCATTTTAACAGCCCGGAAGAAAAAGAAGAACTGCGGGAGATCGTTACCAAGTGGCACGGCAATACATTCGGCGACTTCGCGGCAAAGCTGGAAGACCCGGATGTACAGGATATGATCGAAGCCCTTGTCTTTACCCACGGCGTATCGAACCAGTCCACGATGAACCACACGCCGGACTATGACAACCTGATCAAATACGGCTACCGCCATTATATCGACATCTGCAAGGAAAAGCTCGCAAACCACGTCTGCAAGGACGTTTACGATATGGAACAGCGCATCAACTGGGAAGCGATGATCATCGTCATGGAAGCGATCATCAATTTCGCGCATCGTTATGCGGACCTGGCAGAGGAACAGGCAGCTACCTGCACCGATGAAAAGAGAAAACAGGAACTCCTGACCATGGCGGAAGCGTGCAGAACGGTGCCGGAATACGCGCCGAAGACATTCCTGCAGGGCGTGCAGCTGGTATGGTTCACCCATCTGGCGATCGTACAGGAAGCCGTCGGCGGCGACCACTGCCTCGGCCGTTTCGACCAGTACATGTTCCCGTTCTTTGAAAAAGAAAGTGCAGAGGGGAAAGATGAAGTATACTTCCAGGAACTGATCCACGAATTCAAGCTGAAGATCGCAGAGCTTTGGAATATCCGTCAGTATCGGGAATCCATCGCAGTTCCGGGCTGCCCGCTGTGGATGCACGTAATGCTCGGCGGCGTGAAAGAAAACGGCAAGGATGCCTGCAATGAACTGACGAATGTTTTCCTGCGCTGCCTGCTCGATCTGCAGACTGACGAACCTTGCATTTCGTTCCGTTTTCATAAGAACGTCAACGAAGAGACCTTCCGTCTGGCGATCCGTGCGGCAAGAGATACCGGCGGACATCCGGCGTTCTACAACGACGACGCGGCGATCACCTACCTTTTGAGTCTGGGCTTCACTTTGAAAGAAGCAAGAAACTGGGGCATCTGCGGCTGCATAGAGCCGGTCGTTATGGGTATTACCGACTTCCAGACCAACTCCGGCAACTTCAATGTCAACAAGGTCCTGGAGATCACGCTGCACAACGGCTATGATCCGGTCACCAAGAAGCAGCTCGGCATCAAGACCGGCGATCCGAGAGATTTCAAGACGATCGAAGACGTAAAGAAAGCCTTTGAAGCACAGCTTGACTTCTTCATCGACCGCTTCATCGCCATGTCCAACACCACGCTGGCCGGACATGCGTTCACGTTCCCGACGATCACGGCGTCCTGCTTCTCCAGAGGCTGCATCGAAAAAGGCAAGATGCTGCAGCAAAAAGGTTCCGATCACCACTATACGACGATCTCCATCGCGAGCATGGCAAACCTGATCGACTCGTTCGCAGCCATGGAAGAATGCGTATATAATAAACATTATCTGAGCATGGACGAACTGCTGCACCTGATGGATACCAACTTCGAGGGTCAGGAAAACATGCGTCAGCTGCTGATCAACAAAGCACCAAAGTTCGGCAACAATATCGAACAGGCAGACAAATACGGCGAATGGTTCGTGGATACTATGGATCGTTCGATCAAGAGATACAAAGACGCGCACGGCGGACAGTGGACCAGCCTGCACGCAACCGTTGTATACAACGTTGCGATGGGTAAGACGGTCGGCGCAATGCCGGACGGCAGACTGGCGTTCTCTCCGCTGGCAGACAATGCGTCCCCGATGATCGGTATGGATGTCAACGGTCCGACTGCCGTTGTAAACTCCCTGGCAGCCTGCGATGAACAGCTTCCGCAGAGCGGCATGCTGCTGAACCAAAGATTTGATCCGACCATCGCGGCCGGCGAAAAGGGCCTCGACATCATCGAAACCGTATTCCGCGCGCACTTCGCGCAGGGCGGCTATCACATCCAGATCAACGTACTGGATGACGAAACGCTGCGTGCGGCACAGAAAGAGCCGGAAAAATACAAGGACATCATCGTCCGTGTCGCGGGCTACTCCGCATATTTCGTCGAACTGGGCGAAGAGATCCAGAACAACATCATTGCAAGAACGATCCAAAAGGGACTTTAAAAATAGGAGGGCGAGTACAAATGGCAAAAAAGGGCGATTGGGTCCGCATCCACAATGTGGTGCTCAAGGCAGAAGAAAGAACCGCAAAAATTCCGACCGATACGCAGCACTGCGATCTGGAAATGTGGGATAAGGGCAGTCTGCTCGAAGACAGCGCTGAGATCGGGGATCCTGTCACGGTTGAAACCGCGACAGGCAGGATCGCCAAAGGCGTATTACTGGAAGAAAATCCGTGCTACAAGCACAGCTACGGAGACTTCGTTCCGGAGATCATCGAAATCGATAAACAATTAAGAAAGATCATGTCTGGAGGTGAACGGTAATGGCATTGGCAAAGGACTATAATTCCGTTATGGCAAGATCCGAAGAAATCATGAAAAAGACTTTGGGGCTTGATTACAGTCAGTTCGAAAGCGGTTCCATCGCGTTCGACTACGAGGGCCTGATGGACGCTGCGGCATCTGTGTACAGCCTGGATGATGTTTTAAAAATGCAGAAGGAGATCGGCGTCGGCAATACGCCGCTGCTGGAACTCCGCAACATCACCGCTCTGGCAAGAAAATATGCGAAACCGGGATACGGCGCCAGGATCTTCACCAAAGACGAAGCCGCAAACCCATCCGGTTCCTTTAAGGACAGAAGAGCGTCCATCGCGGTCGCGCACGCAAAGAAACTCGGATATGAGGGCGTTATTGCCGCGACTTCCGGCAACTACGGCGCAGCCGTTGCTTCCCAGGCAGCGATGCGAGGACTGAAGTGCATCATCGTACAGGAGTGCTATGACTCCCACGGCGTCGGCCAGCCGGAGATCGTAGAAAAAGCGAGAAAGTGCGAAGCGCTCGGTGCGGAAGTTTTACAGCTGACCGTAGGACCGGAACTGTTCTATGAACATCTCTCGGTTATGGAAGATACCGGATATTTCAATGCTTCCCTGTATTCCCCGTTCGGTATGGCAGGGACGGAATCCCTCGGATATGAGATCGGCAAGGAAGTTCGGGACATCTGCGGCAAAGACCCGGCAATGGTCATCTGTACCTATGCCGGCGGCGGTATGATCACCGGCGTGGCAAGAGGACTGGAAAAAGTCGGATGCAAAGACACCCAGGTCATCGGCGCCTCCATCGACCTGACCGGACTGCACATGGCGTCTGATACCCAGTTCAACATGAAGTCCTGCACCACCGGACATACCGGATTCGGCATTCCGCATGCGATGAACCCGGACAGCGGTGATATCCCAAGAAGCGCGGCAAGACCGCTGCGCTATATGGATCGTTATGTGACGACGACACAGGGCGAGGTCATGTACATGACAGAGATGCTGGCAATCCTGGAGGGTATCGAAAGAGGCCCGACAGGCAATACTGCACTGGCTTGTGCCTTTTGCCTTGCACAGACCTTGCCGGAAGACGAGATCATCGTCGTAGGAGAGACCGAATACACCGGCGCTGGCAAGCATATCCAGCCGCAGCTATCTTTTGCAAGACAAAATGGCATTGAAATCAAGTTCGGCGATCCGGCAACGGAAGATGTCCCGGGCAAGAACATCATTCTCCCGTCTGATCCGAGCAAGTTTAAATGTAAGGACGCAGACCTCGATCATCTCAGAAAGGGTTTGATCAAGAAGTCTGCGGCACGCGCTCACGGCAATCCGCCGACGCAGGAAGATCTGGAATTCCTGGCGGCAGATACCAGAACTGATGTGGAATACGTAAAGGCAGCCTTACAAGAAGCAGGCCTGCTGTAGGGAGATTGGGATGGAAGCGATATTGGTACAGACTCTGGGCATTGTAGCATTGATACTGTTTATCATATCGTATCAGGTGAGATCCAATGCCGCACTGTTTCTCCTGCAGGCTGTAGGAAATGTTTGTTTTGGCATTCAGTTTTTACTGTTAGGGAGTATTGCAGGAGGTATCAGCGGGTTTGTTATTGTGGTGAGAAACTGCATGCTACTGAAAATTAATGAGTGGGAATGGGTACGATGGAAAGGATGGATTGTTGTCATTACGACCATCAATCTGATCTTTACCATACTTACATGGAGCAGTATTTACGGTGTTTTTTCCTTTATTGCAACAACGGCCAGCACCGTTGGTTTCTGGTCCAATAATGCGCGTACCATACGTATGTGTAATCTATTCTGCGGATCACCCGCATGGCTGATACACAATATCGGTATCGGAAGCATTGGCGGTGTCATTAACGAAGTATTTACCATCGCTTCTGTGTTGGTATCGATCCATCGTTTTGGTTGGGAGGCTTTAGGTGAGAATCGTTTTGGAAATGCGGAGGAGCCTGACAGTACAAGAGCGAGTTAAGCGCTGAATGAACACAATAGACAAAGACCGGACTGCGTACGTCGCTGAGATGTTTCGCGACGGTCTTTGTTTTTATTTGCTGTCAGTAAGACTTTTTGCGATTGGTGATACCGAGCAGATAATCCGTAGAAACATGGTGAAAACGCGCGAGTTTAATTAAAATATTTGTTGGAACTTGACTACTGCAAAAAATGTACAATCTATTTCTATATTCGCTCATGTTTGTGCAAAATTAAAAATAATTCGCTCATGTTTTGTGATTTATTAGTTGAAATACGAAGTAAAAATGGGTATAATGGGTATTATAAGAATAAGCTCGTCACCGGAGGTGCACACAATGTATCTGAAAAGAAAAGTGGATGCTTTTCTCTGTGCGTGGAAAGCAGATCCCGAAAGAAAGCCACTGATCATAAAAGGATGTCGTCAAGTAGGCAAAACAGAATCTGTTAAGCAGTTTGCAGAAAAAAATTATGAAAGCGTCATCGAAATCAATTTTATCCGAGATGAAAAATACAAAGGCATTCTCGCAGATGGATATGAGGCGTCAGCTATTATAAAAAATATTTCCCTGATCGATCCGTCCAAAAAATTCATACCGAACAAAACGCTGCTTTTCTTTGATGAGATCACAGAATTTCCTGAAATTGCAACAGCACTTAAATTTTTCTTCCTCGATGGAAGATTTGATGTAATTTGCAGTGGTTCTATGCTGGGAGTGAATTACCGCAAAATTGAAAGCAACAGTGTGGGCTATAAGAAAGACTTTGAGATGTTTTCCATGGATTTCGAGGAATTTTTGTGGGCGAAGGGCTACGATGGAGAAAGAGTGAAAGATCTGCTTGCGCATATGAAGGAACTGCGTCCGTTCAGTCAGCTTGAGATGCATGTTTACCGCACACTGTTTCTCGAATTCAGTATCCTCGGCGGTATGCCGGCGGTCGTAGCGGAGTATATTCAAAAAAATACATTTGAAGGATCGTTGGATACGCAGAAGCAGCTGATCGCGGATTATAAAGAGGATATTCGTAAGTATGCACTGGGCGTTGATCAGACTAGGATCTTGAATGTTTTTAACCGGATTGCACCGCAGCTTGCGAAAGAAAATAAGAAATTTCAAGTTTCAAAGGTTGCATCGGGTGCGCGGTTTCGGGATTATCGCGGCTGCGTGGAATGGCTGATTGATGCCGGGATGGTAAACGCTTGTTACTGCTTGGATTTTCCGGAGTTGCCTCTGGGCGGGAATTATGATCCTGACGTGTTCAAATTGTATTTTGCTGATACAGGCTTATTGGTGTCTATGCTGGATGATGAATCACAGGAAGATCTGCGTGCGAATAAGAATCTTGGTGTTTATAAAGGTGCTTTGTATGAGAATATGGTTGGCGAAGCTTTCGTCAAACAGGGCTATAAACTATATTACTACAAGCGCAGTGATTCCACATTGGAAGCAGACTTCTTCCTTCGCTCCGCAACAGCATTGATCCCGATAGAAGTAAAGGCAAGCAGCGGCAAAACAAAGTCTATGAAGACGCTGATCGACTCGGAAAAATATCCGGATATATGCTATGGATTCAAATTTTCTGCCAATAACATCGGTCACGAAAACCGGATCTATACATTCCCGTATTTCTGTACGTTTCTGCTGAAGCGGTTTATGCAGGATTTTCATCCGGAAGAAGAACATCTTTCTTACTGAACCTCCAAAACAACTCTTGACAGCCGGAAGGAAAAGAGCGTAAAGTAGAATTGAAACGAAAAAGATAAAATCAGTAGGATGATACAGATAAAGGAGTGTAATCTACTATGAACAATCAATCCAATGTAAAAAAAGTGATCGGTGTGGTATCCGGCAAGGGCGGGGTCGGCAAGTCCTCAGTCACGTCCATGCTGGCGGTGGCGACGCAGAGACTGGGATACAAGGTCGCGATTTTGGACGCGGATATTACCGGTCCGTCGATCCCGCAGGCGTTCGGCATCAGGAGCAAGGCGACCGGAACCGATGAGGAAATCACACCGGTGGTTTCCAAGACAGGCATCAAGGTGATCTCCATCAACGCGCTTTTGGAGGACACGACCGATCCGGTTGTCTGGCGCGGTCCGGTGCTGTCCGGGGTCATCGATCAGTTCTGGAACAACGTGGTTTGGGGCGATATCGATGTGATGTATGTGGATATGCCGCCGGGTACCGGTGACGTCGCGCTGACGGTATTCCAGTCGCTGCCGCTGGACGGGCTGGTCATCGTAACCTCACCGCAGGAACTGGTATCCATGATCGTCGAAAAAGCCGTCAAAATGGCGCAGCTGATGAACGTTCCGGTTATCGGGATCGTTGAAAACCTTTCCTACTACGTCTGTCCGGATTGCGGCGCGAAGCACAAGATCTTCGGTGACGGTCATGTGGCAGAGGTCGCTGCAAAATACGGCATCGAGGCGATCGCGGAGATTCCGATCAATCAAAAGATCGCGGCGGCTTGTGATAAAGGCATGATCGAGCTGTTTGACGGGGAGTGGCTGGACAATATGGTCAAGGTCTGTCTGGAAGCTGACAATCCAAATAAACATGACGGCATGCCGCAGGCGCCGGAAAACTGCACCCATGACTGCGGGAGCTGCGGCGTCGAAGGCTGCGGCAGCAGATCGTAAGCAGAGCGTAAGCACATCGTCAGAACGGTCACGTTTTGCAGGCGGAATCTTTGAGCAAAATTCACGAAAAGCACACACATTGTGTGCTTTTGTGCGTTAAGATGTAGGAAGTGAAAAAGTCCGCGAGCTTTGCAGAAAGTCCGCGGATTTCGCGGAAGCCTCGCGAATTCGTGAGATATCCGCGGGCCCGCGGGAAATCCGCGAAAGCTTCGCGTGTGGATGAAAGGAAGTCTTGCTTTGTTTGGGTATGTATTGGTCAACAAACCGGAATTAAAAATCAGAGAATTTGATACCTATCGCAGCTACTACTGCGGACTCTGCCACGCGCTCAAGGAGCGGCACGGACTGGTAGGCCGGATGACGTTGAACTACGATATGACTTTTTTAGTGATGATCCTTTCGGACCTCTATGACCTGCCGGAGGAAACCAAATGCGCCAGATGTATCGTGCATCCGATGCACAAGCACTGCAGCCGCAAAAGCGCGGTTTCTGACTACTGCGCGGATATGTGCGTGCTGCTGGCCTATTACAAGCTGCAGGACGACTGGAACGATGAGCATAAGACCAAAGCCCTGCTGGCGAAGGCACTGCTCAAGCCGAAGGCCGGACGCGTGGCTGCCGCGTATCCTGAGAAGGCTGCGTTCATCGAAAAAAAGATGAACATGCTGACCATAGTCGAAAGCGCGCGTGATCTGCCGCTGGACAAGGTCGCCAAGGTATTCGGCGAAATTCTCGCGGAGGTCTTTACGTATCGGGAGGATTACTGGAAAGATGATTTGTATAAAATCGGCTTTTATTTAGGAAAATATATTTACCTTTTGGACGCGTATGAGGATATCGAGGACGATCTGAAGACCGGAGCCTACAATCCGTTCAAGGACTTATATCAAAACGCGGGCTTTGAAGATCAGGTGCTGAACCTGCTGCTTTTGATGATCGGCGAGTGTACGGACGCGTTTGAGCGCCTGCCGCTGGTCGAGAACGTGGAAATCCTCAGAAATATTTTGTATTCCGGCGTTTGGGCGCGCTATGGCAAGACCAAGACCGCGCATGCGGAAGCGAAGGAAAACAACAAGCCGCGGCACAGCCGGAAAGGAGAAAAAACGACCGCAGATGGATCCATATAAGGTACTTGGTCTCCGTTATGACGCAACGGAGGAAGAAATCAAAAAAGCATATCGTTCGCTCAGCCGTAAATACCATCCGGACGCGAATGTCGGCAAGCCGAATCAGAAGGAGCTGGAGGAAAAGTTCAAGGAAGTGCAGCAGGCCTACAGCATGATCATGGATCAGCGCCAGGGAAAGGGACAGGCTCGGCAGGCTTACGGCGGCGCCTATGACGATGACGCGTGGAATCCGTTCGGCGGCGAATTTTGGGGATTCGGCGGTCAGCAAAATCCGTTCGGCAGCGACTATCGGCCGCAGGAGGAAAGCAAGGACGAGCAGTATATGCGTTCGGCATTGAATTACATCCAAAACGGATACTTTCGAGAGGGGCTGAACGTGCTCGAGCAGGTGCGGGAACGAAGAGGACAGTGGTACTATTACAGCGCATTCGCGAATTATCGCGTCGGCAACAACGCCATCGCGCTGGAACATGCGAAGGCGGCCTGTGCGTTTGAACCGAATAACCCGTATTACGCGAATCTTCTACGGCAGCTGCAGGGCGGGGAAAACCGTTATCAGCAGCGCAGCGCCCGCTATGGCGGCAATCCGTCGATGCAGGGCTCCAATTATTGCGCGCAGCTTTGCACGAGCATGCTCTGCATGAGCATGTGCTGCGGAGGCGGCGGATATATGGGAGGAGTGCCGATTTTGTGTTGCATCTAGTTCACGCCAAAGCACAGTACAAGAGAGAAACATACCGCGCCCTGCATCGCGTCGATTACGATGATTGCGCGGAGCATAAGATCAAAAAACCTGAGGTTTCGCAGCATGTCGATGCGCGGCACGCGCAAAACTCAGGTTTTTTATTATATAGGAAATATCGCATAGCGATATTTCCGGAATCACGACAAAAGCACCTTGCAAAGCGGCGCTCATGGGTGAGCGCCATGTGCGCATAGAAATCTCTGATTTCGTTA
>OLSK01000447.1_pt1 | contig 37419 bp, 29 predicted proteins | sample 1672781 | NCBI WGS metagenome assembly OLSK01 (sample SAMEA3136723, study PRJEB25190) | human gut metagenome | biome: human gut; feature: human-associated habitat; material: faeces | place: Austria | collected 2013 | reverse complement strand
CCGTGCTCGGTAGTTGCTTTGAATCTTAATGGTTCATATCAGTTGACGATGTAGATAAAGCTGCGGTTTTTTTATTTTTATTGTTGCATATAAAGCGGACTTCATGGTATACTCATGCTCGTATGGATGTGCGAATGGAACGCATATATCACACACCCGGATGGACCGGCGGTTCGTGCCTGTGACATGGGTTGCCCGTACGGGAAGAAGTCCGGGGAGGAATAAATAACGAGGAGGATCATAAAATGTCAGTTATTTCCATGAAACAGCTTCTTGAAGCAGGCGTACACTTTGGTCATCAGACCCGCCGTTGGAACCCCAAGATGAAGGAATACATCTTCACCGAGCGCAACGGCATCTACATCATCGACCTTCAGAAGACCGTTAAGAAGGCTGAGGAAGCCTATAATTTCGTCCGCAGCGTTGCTGAGGCGGGCGACAGCATTCTGTTTGTCGGAACCAAGAAGCAGGCTCAGGAATCCATTGAGCAGGAAGCTAAGCGCTGCGAGATGTTCTATGTAAACCAGCGCTGGCTGGGCGGCATGCTCACCAACTTCAAGACTATCCAGACCCGTATAGCAAAGCTCCGCAAGATCGAGAAGATGGAAGCGGACGGCGACTTTGCGTATCTCCCCAAGAAGGAAGTCATCAAGCTCAAGGCCGAGCAGGAAAAGCTGGAAAAGAACCTTTCCGGAATAAAGGATATGAAGAAGCTCCCCGGCGCCATGTTCGTAGTTGACCCGCGCAAGGAGCACATCGCCGTCATGGAAGCCCGCGCTCTGGGTATCCCCGTAGTGGCTATCGTTGATACCAACTGCGATCCCGATGAGGTGGATTACGCTATCCCCGGCAACGACGACGCTATCCGTGCGGTTAAACTCATCGCCTCCAAGATGGCTGACGCCGTACTGGAAGGCCGTCAGGGTGAGCAGATGATAGACGCAGCAGCCGAAGAAGAGGCCGCTGGCGACGATTTTTAATCTTAAACGATACTTTTAACAGGAGGTCAAGCATATATGTTTACCGCTAAAGACGTAATGGCTCTGCGCGAAATGAGCGGCGCCGGCATGATGGATTGCAAGAAGGCCCTCACCGCCTGCGAAGGCGATATGGACAAGGCAATGGATTATCTTCGCGAGAAGAGCCTTGCTGCTTCCGCAAAGAAGGCTGCCCGTATAGCTGCTGAAGGTATTGTAAGCAGTTACGTTACCGATGACCACAAGGTCGGTGCTATCGTAGAGGTCAACTGCGAGACCGACTTCGTCGCCAAGACCGACGACTTCAAGGCTCTGGTAAACAGCGTTGCCAAGCTGGTAGTTGAAAAGAACCCCGCCGATGTAGACGAGCTAATGGCTCTGGACTGCGGCGACGGCACCGTTGCCGAGATGGTCAACCGCGCAGTTGCCAAGATAGGCGAAAAGATAACCATTCGCCGCTTTGCCCGCATGGAGGGTCAGCTGGTGGATACCTATATCCATCTGGGCGGCAAGATCGGCGTTATCGTAGCCGCCAAGACAGCGGATGCCGAGAAGGCCAGGCCCGCCGTACATGATGTAGCGATGCACATCGCCGCCGCGAAGCCCGGCGTGCTCCATCGCGACGAGGTGGATCCTGCCGATCTGGACAAGGAGCGCGAGATTCTGCGCGCCCAGGCTCTGAACGACCCCAAGCCCAAGCCCGCAAACATCATCGAGAAGATGGTGGAAGGCCGTATCGCCAAGTACTACAAGGAGGTTTGCCTGCTTGAGCAGCCCTTCGTAAAGAATCCCGATCAGAGCATTGAGCAGATGCTCAAGGAGCACGGTGATGTGGAGCTGGTAGCGTTCGTCCGCTTTGAGATGGGTGAAGGTCTCCAGAAGCGCCAGGATAACTTCGCTGAGGAAGTTATGGGCCAGATGAAAAAGTAAAACCTGCTTTTAAAAGGAACACCCTTTCCGGTGTTCCTTTTTTGTTATATAATGTATTTGGTGAAAATCGGTCCAGACCGTAATAATAGTTTTAAGGAGCAGAAAAATGCTGAAATACAAGAGAATATCGCTTAAGCTTTCCGGCGAAGCCATGGGCGGCGCACAGGCTGTGGATTTTGACAAGGCGGAGGCTATAGCGAGACAGGTGGCGCGGCTTCACGAGCTGGGAGCAGAGATAGGTATAACCATAGGCGGCGGCAATATATGGCGTGGCCGCAGCTCTGGCGATATGGACCGCAACAGGGCGGATCAAATGGGTATGCTGGCGACCGTCATAAACTCTCTTGCCGTTCAGGACTGCCTGTTGAAGCTGGGGATCCCTGCCGTGGTGATGTCCTCAATAGATATGCCAAGAATAGCGGATAGCTATTCCTCCCGGGCTGCACATGCCGCCCTTGATGCAGGTAAGGTAGTCATATTTGCAGGCGGCAGCGGTTTGCCCTTCTTCTCTACCGATACCGCAGCTGCCCTCAAGGCCGCCGAGATAGGCGCGGACGCAATGCTCCTTGCAAAGAATGTAGACGCGATCTATTCTGACGATCCAAAGAAGAACCCGAATGCCATAAGGTATTCGCACCTCACCTACGACGAGGTCATCGAACGTGAACTAAAGGCTACAGACCTTACTGCCATAACCCTCTGCAAGGAGCAGAACATACCTATACTTGCCTTCGCCATGGCGGACCCGGACAACGTGGTAAAAGCCGTTCAGGGTGAGAGCATAGGTACGCTGATAGACAACGTGAAGTAAGGTATAAAGCGGGCGATACTGTGAACAATCTCTAATTGGGGATTGTGCGAAACAGGCATTTCCTGTAAAATATAGCTGAGCTTTTTATAAGATAAACTTTCAGGAGGTTCAAATATGGACGCTGTCGCAACCGCAAAAGAAAAAATGACCAAAACCGTAGCCGCTTTGGAGCGTGACCTCGGAACCCTCAAGGCCGGGCGTGCGAACCCCCAGGCCCTTGACCGCATAATGGTTGACTATTACGGCTCTCAGGTGCCGATAAACCAGCTGGGCAATATATCCTCCCCCGAAGCGAGGCTGCTGGTCATCTCACCCTATGACGCCACTATGATAAAGGAAATAGAGAAGGCTATACAGAAGTCCGACCTGGGCATTAACCCCAGCAACGACGGCCGCCTCATACGTCTCGTATTCCCCGAACTCACCGAGGAGCGCCGAAAGGAGCTTGTAAAGCTGGTGCGCAAGAAGGGCGAGGAGTCTAAGGTAGCTATACGTTCTATCCGCCGCGACGCCATCGATACCATTAAGAAGGCCAAGAAAGACGGCGATATAACTGAGGACGACCAGAAGCGTCAGGAAGAGCAGGCCCAGAAGGCTACCGATGAGTTCATAAAGAACATTGACAAGGTTATTGCTGATAAGGAAAAGGAGATAATGACGGTTTGATATCCGTACTTGGATACGAGCTTGGAAGGGCGAGAGAGCTGCTGGAAGCCGAAGGATACAGCGTGAGGTGCGTAGAGACCCGCAGCCGCAAGGGACTTAACGGCAACGAAAAACGGGTGATAAGGCAGCGTACTGATGGCAATGCGGTTGAGCTCATATGGGCCCTGTTCAAAACAGACTGCGAATATGGGGGATAGCGGTTAGTTCCGCATCCCCTTTTGTATCGGAGGATATTTTTACACAATGGCAAAGATACAGCCTCAAAGCGTAGGCTTGGAGCCGGAACTGCCACGGCATATAGGCATAATAATGGACGGCAACGGCCGTTACGCCACGCGGCGGGGCCTGCCGAGAAAGCTTGGCCACCGGGCAGGAATGGAACGGCTGCGGGGGCTTATACGTTTTTCATCGGATATAGGTATTGAGGTGCTGTCGCTGTACGCCTTTTCCACCGAAAACTGGAAGCGGCCCAAGGAAGAGATAGGGGCGCTGTTCGATCTTTTTCTGGAATACTTTATAAGCGAACTGGACGAACTGGATAAAAACAACGTCTGCATACGCATAATGGGCGACATGTCCGCATTTCCGGAAAAAATGGGCCAGGAGACGGACGAGGCCATGTACAAAACCAGAAACAATACCGGCTTGAAGCTCAATATTGCATTGAACTACGGCAGCAGGGCAGAGGTGGTACGCGCCTGCAATGCCCTTATTGAGCGCGGAAAGCCCGTAGACGAAGCTGAGCTTATGAACGCCTTGTATACGGCGGGCCTGCCGGATCTTGACCTGATAATCCGTACGGCGGGAGAGCAGCGGTTATCCAACTTCATGCTGCTTCAGGCGGCATACGCCGAGCTTGTGTTCACGGACGTGACATTTCCCGAGCTTACGGACGAAAAATATGCGGACTGCATAAGGGAATACCAACGACGCACCAGAAGGTTCGGCGCGGTGACGGAATAAATCATCAAAAAGGAGAAGCGGCGTAATGGATAGCGGCAGGAAAACCAGAGTAATAGTAGGCGTGTTGCTGGGGTTGCTTTTCGTGGGCATAGTGGCTCTCGGCAGCATATTCCGCACCGTGGTATTTACCGTGGCGGCGGTGATAGCGGTATATGAGATGTCCAACATGATCTATAAAAAGACGGAAAAGAACATATTCGCGGCGCCCGCATACATCTTTGCGGCGCTGTGCTTTCCGATAGCCTCATTTCCGGCGGCCCTGGCGGCGGGGATGAGCGCCGCTACCGCTATAATGCTCCTCGGGGCGCTGTGCCTGATGCTTATCGCGGCGGAGAGGGTATTCAATAAGCTGCGTACCACGGAGGAAAGCATCTATTCCGCGTTCATGCTTATATACCCCATGTCGCTGTTCGGGATGCTGGCGCTGATAATGCCCGCCGACGGGCTCGTATCGCCCAAAAACGTGGGTCTGCTGCTGGTATTCATATGCCCGCTCATGGGCGACATGCTGGCCTATTACATAGGCTCCTCGATGGGCAAGCGAAAGCTCTGCCCCGAGATAAGCCCTCATAAGACGGTTGAGGGAAGCTACGGAAGCTTTCTTGGCGGGCTGCTGGGCGGCTTTGTATGCTTCCTGCTGCAATTCATATGGGGGCTGCATCTGCCCATACTTCCCATGCTGCTGGTGGGTATTATCTGCGGCGGGGTAGGGCAGATAGGCGACCTGTTTGCGTCCGTCATAAAACGCTGGGCCGGTGAAAAGGATTACGGCAACATATTTCCCGGCCATGGCGGGGTGATAGACAGGTTGGACAGTGTGCTCATGTGCGCACCGGTGGTGCTGTGTTACGTATGGCTCAGTATGCTGGGCTAAAGGAATGTAATAATGAAGAATATAGCTGTTTTGGGCTGCACAGGCTCCATAGGCAGGCAGACCCTTGACGTTATCAGGGCTAATCCGGATAAATTCCGGGCGGCCGTGCTTTGCGCGGGCAGAGATGCAGACGCCATGTTTAAAGCGGCGGAGGAATTCCGCCCGGATTATATTGCCATGGCGGACGAGGCTGCGGCGGATAAGCTCAGGCAAAGCGGAATAAAGGCAAAAATAGCCGGCGGTGAACAGGCGGTGCTGGAAGCGGCGGCCTATGAGGGCGCCGACATAATAGTAAATGGCATAAGCGGCTTTTCAGGACTGAAGCCGCTGCTTGCAGCGCTGGAAGCGGGCAAAACCGTTGCCCTTGCAAACAAAGAAAGCATCGTCTGTGCTCACGACCTGGTAAATGCCGCGCTGAAAAAGGGCGGTGCCATAATACCGGTGGACAGCGAACAGAGCGCCATATTCCAGTGCATGGCGGCGGGAAACCACGGCGAGATACAAAGGCTCATACTTACGGCCTCCGGCGGTCCCTTCAGGGAATATACAAAGGAACAGCTCAAAACCGTCACGCCGGAGCAGGCAGGGCATCACCCAACCTGGAAAATGGGCAGAAAGATCACTATAGACTCCGCCTCCTTTTTCAACAAGGGCCTCGAGATAATGGAGGCGAGCTATCTTTTCGGCATACCCGGGGAAAGGATAAGCGTATTGGTACACCCGGAGTCCATAGTGCATTCCATGGTGGAATACACGGACGGATGCAATATGGCACAATTATCCAGGCCCGATATGCGGCTTGCAATACAATATGCGCTGACATACCCGGAGAGGACTCCCGGCGAGTTTGGAAGGCTTCGCCTTGAGGACATGGGCAAAATAACCTTCTATGCGCCTGATACCGATAAGTTCCCGGCGATACCCATGGCGTATGAGGCGCTGCGCGAGGGTGGGGCGCTGCCCATAGTGTATAATGGCGCAAACGAGGCGGCGGTGGATATGTTTATACGGGGCAAGATACGCTTTGACGAGATAGCCGACGTGGTCGGATACGCCATGAGCAGGGCGGACAGGGGGAATATACTCTCCCTTGAGGACATAATAAAAACAGACAGGCAGGCGAGAAGGCTTGCATTTGAGAAAGGAAACGCATAAATGACGCTGTTGTCAATTGTTGGCGCGCTGCTGGTGCTTACGGTGCTGGTATTCGTACACGAACTTGGGCATTTTTACGCGGGCAAAAAGCTTGGCTTCAGAATAGACGAGTTCGCCATAGGAATGGGCCCTGTGGTGTGCAGCAAGGAGAAAAACGGTACCCGCTTCGCGATCCGGGCGCTGCCCATAGGCGGCCTATGTGCCTTTCACGGTGAGGATGAAGGTGTATCCGATCCCGAGTGCTTCAATGCGCAGCCGGTATGGAAGCGCATGATAGTGGTGCTGGCCGGCCCGTTTATGAATATACTTCTGGCAGTGGTGCTGGCCGTGATCATACTTATGACCTACGGCGAGTATATGCCGATGATAAACGACTTTACCGCAGAGAACACCCCGGCGGAGGCCGCGGGCATACAGGTAGGCGATATCATAACCGAGATAGACGGCAAAAGCATAACCTACTATGCGGAATGCACGGATTACATACAGCAGGCTGATCCTGCGAGAATAGAGGTTACCGTACGACGTGACGGCATGGACGTGACTCTTACTGCCCACGACATATACGACCCCGAAAGCGGCAGCAACAGGCTGGGCATATACATCTCCCCCGAAAGGCTGCGCTACGGCCTGCTTGAGGCTGCGACAAATTCGGTACGTTACACCTGTTATATTGTAAAAGAGATGTTCAAGGTGCTGGGCGGCCTGTTCACAGGAAGCGTTACCTCGGACGACGTCGCCGGGCCGGTGGGAACCATAAGCATAATAGGTCAGGCGGTGAGGGCCGGCTTTGAGGTGGTGCTGCGTCTCGGAGTGCTAATCAGCATCAACCTCGGCATAATGAACATACTGCCCATTCCGGCGCTGGACGGCGGAAGGTTTTTGTTCATGGTGATAGAGGCGGTTCGCGGCAAGCCCATACCTCCCGAGAAGGAGGGAATGATACATATGGCGGGGCTGGTGCTGCTCTTCAGCCTTATGATACTGCTTACGGTAATGGACGTAAGAAAGCTGTTTTAGCCGCATAGCGGCAGACCGATTTGTGGGGGAAGGATGAAAAAAACAAGAAAAGTTATGGCAGGGGCGGTGCAGATAGGCGGCGGCGCCCCCGTCACCATACAGTCTATGACCAATACAGACACGGCGGACGCAATAGCCACCGCCGATCAGATATTGGCCCTTGAGGAGGCGGGCTGCGAGATAGTCCGCTCTTCCGTGTACAATGAGGCATGTGCAAAGGCAATACCCGAGATAAAGAGCAGGATACACATACCACTCGTCGCGGATATACATTTTGATTGGAGGCTCGCCATAGCCGCCATGGAAAACGGCGTGGACAAGCTGCGCTTCAATCCCGGCAACATAGGCGGAGAGGAAAACGTAAAAAGGCTGGTGGATTGCGCCAAGGCCCATCATGTTCCCATGCGCATAGGGGTAAACGGCGGCTCTGCGGAAAAGGAGCTTCTCCGAAAGTACGGAGGCCCAAAGCCGGAAGCGCTGGTTGAGAGCGCGCTGAAGCACGTCCGCATGCTGGAAAAACAGAGCTATTATGACATGGTCATATCTATTAAATCCTCCAACGTGCCGAATACAATTGAGGCTTACAGGCTTATGAGCAGGGAGTGCGATTACCCCCTGCATATAGGTGTTACGGAAGCTGGCGGCGGTGAAATGGCCCTTGTAAAGGCTGCGGCCGCCATGGGCGCCCTTCTTGTGGACGGCATAGGGGATACCATGCGCGTATCCATGACCGGCGACCCTGTACAGGAGGTTTACGCAGCGAAGGAGATACTGAAGGCCATGGGCCTCAGAAAAGAAGGAGTGGAAATAGTCAGCTGCCCAACCTGCGGCAGAACCTGCACTGATCTTCTCAGCGCCGCCAACAGGGTGGAGCATGAGCTTTCCAGCCTGATACCCAAGGGAAAGTACCTTAAAGTAGCCGTGATGGGCTGTATTGTAAACGGCCCCGGAGAAGCGGCTGAAGCCGATATAGGCGTGGCCTTCGGCAAGGGCGGCTGCGCCCTGTTCAAGGGCGGCAAGCTCTTCAGGACAGTTCCTCTGGAGGCCGCCGTAGACGAGCTGATAGCCGAGGCGAAGGCCATGATGGAATAGACTATGGAACAGAAGCTTTTGACTATATTTGAAAAATACGGCCTTGGAGACGGCGAGATAACAGATGCCGGACTGAACAAGCGTGAAAATCTGCTGACCGTTACCGTGCGGTGCGGCCATATAACCAGCGCCGAAAACATAGCCTGTCTTGAGAGGGAGCTTTGCGCCCTCATGCCGGGCTGCCGCACAAAGGTAATAATCAGGTGCGGCGGGCTTTCGGGGCTGCTGTCCGCCTGCGACGAGGATACGCTGAACATACTCAAAAAGACATGGTGCGACATACTTCCGGTATGCCGCCCCGCGATACACAGCTCCGTCTGGGATTATGAGAGCGGCACGATCAAGGTAAAGATACCCGGGCAGGTGTTCGAGCTGGTCTCGGATCCGAGACATAGGGAAACGGTAAAATCATATTACCTCGATCGGTATGGCATAGAGACTGACATAGAGCTTACAGCGGACGATACCATGGAGCTGACGCTGCCCAAGGAAGAGGAACGGCCCTCCTGGCAGCCTAAAAAGGCTGCGGAGGCCAAGAAAAAGGCACTCCCCGACAGGGCGGATGTGATATATGGCAAGCCCATAAAAAAAACCGCCATAATCCAGCAGCGCGACGTGGACGAGACTATGGGCTACGTCACAATAAAGGGCGAGATACTAACCCTGGAGACTACAAAGCAGAAAAACGGCAGGACTATACTGACATTTGCCATAAGCGACCATACAAACACGATTCCCTGCAAGATGTTTCTTGAGGAGGGCGAGAATGACATCGTCGATACCATAGCCGGCATACAGAAAAAGAAGGATATACTTATCGTCTCCGGAAAGTATATGATGGATCAGTGGCTCAGGCGAATGTGCGTATTCCCGCGGGACGTGGGCTGGGAGCCAAGAGCGGTGCGCACGGACAAGTCCGAGGAGAAGCGCGTAGAGCTGCATCTTCATACCAAGATGTCCAGCATGGACGGCCTGACAGACGTTAAGGAAGCCATAAAGACCGCAGCCCGCTGGGGCCATAAGGCAATAGCAATAACGGATCACGGCGTGGTACACGCCTTCCCGGATGCGGTGGCACAGGCAGACAAGCTGAAAAAGGACGGCAAGGACATAAAAATACTGCTGGGCGTCGAGGGATACCTCATGCCCGACAGCGAGCTTATAAAGCGGCCGGAGCAATACGTGGCGATAGGAGTGGTAGCATATCCCGGCGTAAAGGAGGACGACGTATTCGAGATAGCCGCGCTGCGCTTTGACGAGAGCGGCGAAAAGGAAGGCTTATCCATAATAGTCAACAGCGGCGCGGCGCTGACCGATGCCATGGCCCAGGAGACAGGGCTTACACGCGAAATGATAAACGGCGGCGTGAGCCTGAAGGACGGGCTGAAGCAGCTGTATGACTTTATAGGCGATGGAGTGAAGGTGATACACGACCCGCTGGAGCTGAACAACCTCAGGCAGCACGGCCTGCGCTTTGATATGGAGCTGGACGCGCACTGCGTAAGCACCTCCATGCTGTTTCATTACCTGCACAGGGAAAGCAAGCAGACGGATATGAGGACTGCGGCGGAGGCGCTGGGCGTGGAGCATTGCGGCGGCAGAGCTATGGAAAGGGCGAGGACTGCGGCAAAGATAATGAACGCCGTACTGTCCGAGATGACCGCAAAGGACATAGAAAAGCTGCCGCTCATAGACGCGGTTCCCAAGGAAAAGGGAAAGGGCCGCAGGCTCACCTACCATATAATCATAATGGCCAGGAACCACGAGGGCCTTATGAACCTTTACCGCCTCGTGTCATATGCTCACCTCGAGCACCTGCGCAAGGTACCGCAGATACCCAGAAGCCTTCTCAATATGCACCGCGAGGGCCTTATAATAGGCTCCGCCTGCGAGGCAGGAGAGCTGTTCCGGGCGGTGCTCAGGGGGGAGAGCGAGGAAAAGCTCATGTCCATAGCGGACATGTACGACTATCTAGAGATACAGCCCATAGGCAACAACGCCTTCCTTATGCGAAACGGCACAGTGGACACGGAGGAAGGGCTTCGCGATCTCAACCGCAGGATAGTAGCCCTGGGCGACAAGATGGGCAAGCCTGTGGTGGCCACGGGGGACGTACACTTCCTGGAGCCGGACGACGCGCTTTTCCGCAGCATAATAATGCACGCAAGAGGCTTTGACGATGCGGAGCAGCAGGCCCCCCTATACTTCAAGACCACGGATGAGATGCTGGAGGAATTCTCCTATCTGGGCGAGGAAAAGGCGAGGGAGGTAGTGATAACCAACCCCAACATGATAGCCGACAGCTGCGAGAGAATGAAGGCATTCCTGTCAGAGAAGGGCACCTATGCCCCCACGTTCCCCGGCGCAAACGACGAGCTGAGAAATATGGCGCTGAAGAAGGCTCACGAGATATACGGGGACGAGCTGCCGGAGGTGGTGCAGAAGCGCCTTGATAAGGAACTGAATTCCATCATAGGCAACGGCTATTCCTCGCTGTACCTTATGGCACAGCGCCTTGTACACAAGTCAAACAGCGACGGGTATCTCGTCGGTTCCAGAGGCTCAGTAGGCTCTTCCTTCGTGGCCAACATGGCGGGCATAACCGAGGTAAACGCATTGCAGCCCCACTATGTCTGCCCCAACTGCCGGCACAGCGACTTCGACATAGACCGTACGAAATATGCCTGCGGCGTGGACATGCCGGATAAGGACTGCCCCGTCTGCGGCGCAAAATACAAAAAGCTCGGCTACGAGATACCCTTCGAGGTGTTTCTGGGCTTCAAGGGCGACAAGACCCCGGATATAGACCTTAACTTCTCAGGGGATTATCAGCCTGTAGCGCATAAGTACGTTGAGGTGATGTTCGGGGAGGGCCACGCCTTCCGCGCCGGAACCATATCCGGCGTAAAGGACAAGATAGCCTACGGCTACGTCCGCTCCTACTGTGAGGCAAACGGCATAAACGCCAGCAAGGACGAGATGGACCGCATGGTGCAGGGCTGCACAGGAGTTAAGAAGACTACCGGCCAGCATCCCGGCGGCATAGTCATAGTGCCAAAGGAAAACGATATAATGGAGTTCACCCCGGTGCAGTACCCGGCGGACCGCAGCGAGGGCGATACCATAACCACCCACTTCGACTTTCACGCCATGGACGACAGGCTGGTAAAGCTGGATATACTGGGCCACGATGATCCGACGGTGCTTAGAATGCTGAAGGATATTACCGGCTTGGATCCCCAGACAATACCCCTTGACGATCCTGAAACCATGAAGATATTCCGCACTAGCGAGCCTCTGGGCGTGACGCTGGACGAGCTGGACTGCGATGTGGGCAGCATAGCAATACCCGAGTTCGGCACCACCTTCGTGCGGCAGATGCTCAAGGATACGCGCCCGACTACAATGGAGGAATTACTCAGGATATCCGGCCTTTCCCACGGTACCGATGTTTGGCTGGGCAACGCTCAGGAGCTGGTATTGAGCGGTACGGCGACGCTGTCGCAGGTAATATGCACCCGAGACGATATAATGAACTACCTTATACTCAGAGGCGGCGACCCGTCCATGTCCTTCAAAACCATGGAGAGCGTCCGCAAGGGCAGAGGCCTTACCCCTGAGATGGAGGAGCATATGCGCTCCATAGATACGCCTCAGTGGTTCATAGACTCCTGCAAAAAGATAAAGTACATGTTCCCCCGCGCCCACGCAGCGGCCTACGTCATGATGGCCTTCCGAGTGGCCTACTACAAGGTACATATGCCCCTCGCCTTCTATTCCGTTTACTATACCGTCCGAGCGGACGCCTTTGACATAGCCCAGGCGGAGGGCGGCGCCCAGAAGGTGCTTGCCAACATAAACGCCATAAAGAAAAAAGGCAACGATGCGGATAAAAAGGAAGAAGACCTGCTGACAATACTGGAGGTGGTCTTTGAAATGAACAAGCGCGGCATAGAGCTGCTGCCTGTGGACCTGTATAAATCCAAGGCCAGCCAGTTCATAATAGAAGACGGCAAGATACGGCCGCCCTTCTCATCGGTGGCGGGCGTGGGAGCCAACGCCGCCATAGGCATAGCCGAAGGCGCAAAGGGCGGCGAGTATACCTCCATAGAAAATTTTCAGGCCCGCACCGGCGCCAACTCCGCAGTGATAAAGGCGCTTGCGGAAGCCGGCTGCCTGAACGGGCTGCCTGAGACGGATCAGCTCTGCCTGTTTTAAAGAAGCCGGTATGTGCGGCGCTTTGATGCGAAATAATATGCTTGCATTATAGTGCCGCATATGGTACAATTTTGCTGTTGGTATATGGCAAGTTTGCTGTATTTTAGTTTTCAAGTAAGAGTGGGCGCGTCCTGCTCTTTTGTTTTGAATAGCGGAGGAATATAATGAAAACCACCCAAACAGTGGAAGCTCTTCTCCGGCCGGTAGTTACAGGCATGGGCTACGAGCTGGATGAGGTAGAGTTTCAGAAGGAGCAGGGTAATTGGGTGCTGACCCTGTACATAGAGCATCAGGACGGAAGAAGCGCCACCATAGACGACTGCGAGGCGGTGAGCCGGGCCGTAGACCCCATATTGGACGAAGCAGACCCAATAGAGCAGGCATACTACCTCAGTGTGTCCTCAATAGGCATCGACAGGCCGCTCAAAAAGGATAGGGACTATCAGCGCAGCCTCGGCAGCCCCATTACAGTAAAGCTCTATGCCCCGCTCAAGGGCAAAAAGGAGTATACGGGCGAGCTTTTGTCATATACGCCCGATTCCTTCACCATAAGCGTAAAGGGCGAGGAGATGACCTTCCAGAAAAAGGACGCTTCAAAGGTGCAGCCCTATATAGACTTCAAGGCTCTGGAAAAGGACCTTGACGAATTAGAAGCAGATTTTGAAAATATAGAGACAGAAGAGGAGAATTGACAATGAACGCCGAATTCATAGAGGCACTGAATGCCATAGAGAAAGAGCGCGGGATAAGCAAGGATATACTGATAGACGCATTTGAATCCGCATTGATAGCGGCATACAAGCGCAACTACGGCGCAGTGGGAAACGTCCGCGCCACAGTGGATAGGGATACGGGAGAGGTGCAGATATTCGCCTCCAAGACCGTCACCGAAACGGTGGAGAACCCCTATGCGGAGATATCTCTTGCCGAGGCGAAGAAGATCAATTCCCTCTATGAAGTGGGCGACGTTCTGGAGGAGGAGGTAGACCCCCGCAAGTTCGGCCGCATAGCGGCCCAGACCGCCAAGCAGGTGGTGGTTCAGCGCATTCGCGAGGCCGAGCGCGGCGTCATATTCGATGAATTCGTAGAGAAGGAAAACGAGGTGCTTACCGCCATAGTCCAGCGGGTAGAGAAGAACGGCATCTATGTAGAGCTGGGCAAGACAGACGGCTTCCTTGCCGCCTCCGAGACCATAGCGGGGGAGACTTATAACACCAGCGACAGGCTGAAGGTTTACGTCCTTGAGGTGCGCAAGACCAACAAGGGCCCGCAGGTAATAGTTTCCCGTACCCACCCCGGCCTTGTTAAGAGGCTTTTCGAGCTGGAGGTTCCCGAGATACAGACCGGCATAGTCCAGATAAAGTCCATAGCGCGGGAGGCGGGCTTCCGCACCAAGGTGGCCGTTTATTCTTCCGACCCTCAGGTGGACGCCGTGGGCGCCTGCGTGGGCCAGAAGGGGATAAGGGTAGAGCGCATAGTAAACGAGCTGCATAACGAAAAGATAGATATAATAGAGTGGGATCCCGATCCGGCAGTATATATTGCCAAGTCCCTTAGTCCTGCCCGTGTTATGATGGTATACATCAACGAGGCGGAAAAGGCCGCGAAGGTGATAGTGCCAGACAATCAGCTTTCCCTTGCTATCGGCAAGGAAGGCCAGAACGTCCGCCTTGCCGCCAAGCTCACAGGCTGGAAGATAGATATAAAGAGCCAGAGCCAGGCCGAGGAGGACATGGATATAGCGGACGCCGACAGCGAGGCGGACGGCGGCTTCGAGGAATAGTTTTGGAGGATCAGCAATGCCTGCTAAGAAGGTGCCTATGAGAATGTGCGTGGGCTGCCGCGAGATGAAGCCAAAGAAGGAGCTGCTGCGCATAGTCCGCTCTCCCGAGGGCGAAATAAGCGTGGACCGCACCGGCAAGGTCTCCGGCCGCGGCGCGTACATATGCGCCAACGCGGAGTGCCTGAACAGGGCCCGCAAAATAAAAGCGCTGGAAAGGGCGCTGGAGCACGGAATAGAGGACGAGGTTTTTTCAAGGCTCGCTTCGGAGATAACCGGCGATGCAGAATGACCGTCTGCGTACAGCTCTGGGCTTTGCGGCCAAGGCCGGGAAGTGCATATCAGGCGACTTTGGCGCGGAAAGGGCCGTGAAGGACAAAAAAGCCCTCATAATAGCCCTTGACAGCGGCGTGTCAGCCGCAACGCGGGAGCGCTACGAGGGAATGTGCCAAAGAGCCGGCATACCCTGCGTGTATCTCGAAGACCTTGGCAGGGCGATAGGAAAGGATAACCGCATGATAGCCGCGGTGACAGAGGCGGGCTTTGCCCGTATGATAGAAGAGACGTATAAGACTTCACAGCAAAAGTAACATACCGGGGGGTAATATCTATGGCAAACAAGACAATGGATTCCGCACGGGAATTTGAAACCCAGGCAAAGGAGCTTCTGGAGCGAGTAAAGCGAATGCAGAACGATCTGGGGGCGGCCCTTCAGTCCGTAAAGCGGGCGGAAAGCGAGCTTATAGATAAAGAAAAGCGCGCCGAAAAGGAACGCATGGAAAAAGAAAGGGCAGAGAGACTCCGAGAGGTCCTCACCAGCGAGGGCGACCTTGCCTTCCACGTAGGCGACGACAGGGCGGAGGAGCAGCCAGCCCCGGCAGAGAGCAAGAGCGAAGTAAATGAGAAGCCGAAGCCGGAGCCGGTGAAGGAGCAGAAGGCGGAGGAAAGCGTACAGGCAAAGGCGGAGGAACCTGCAATGGCGGATAGGAAGCCTGAAGAAAAGCCTGAGATAAAGGCGGAATCTGCACCGGCAAATAAGCCTGTACAGCAGCAGCGCCCGGCCTATGAGCGCAGGGAGCCTCAACGCAGAGAGGACGGCAGGCAGCAAAAGCCGCGCATTGACAGGCCGCAGCGGCCCGCAGACCGCCCGGAGCGCACAGACAGACCTCAGCAGCGCCCCGTACAGGGAGGCTACCAGCCTAAGCCGGCGGCCCGCGCCATGGAATCCGCTGCGCCTTCCGTAAGGGATCAGGGCAAGGGCCGGAGCCAGAAACCCCAGACCAGAGATGAGGAGCGCAAAGCGCCAAAGAATAAGAAAACCATTATGAAGGAAAACACCAGAGCAGCAGGCAGCTGGGACGACGACGCCCCAATGAGCCGCAAGCAGAAGCGCAAGCAGCAGGCGTTACATAAGCCGGAGCCGGTAAAGATCGACAAGGCCGTGCTGACTACCGAGACCATAACCGTAAAGGATCTTTCCGAAAAAATAGGCAAGCCTGTGGCCGAGATCATCAAAAAGCTGTTTATACTCGGCATAATGGCTACCATCAATCAGGAGATAGACTACGACACCTGCTCACTCATCGCCGCCGATTACGGCATAGAGCTGGAGCTCAACATAGCCAAGACCGCCGAGGACGTGCTCAACGAGAGCGTTGAAGAGGCGGATTCCGAGGAGAACCTCGTACCACGCCCGCCGGTAGTTACCATAATGGGCCACGTGGACCACGGCAAGACCTCGCTGCTTGACGCCTTCCGTGAAAGCAGCATAACCGCAGGCGAGGCAGGCGGCATAACGCAGCATATAGGCGCGTATACCGTATCCTGCAAGGGGCGCACCATAACCTTCATAGATACCCCGGGCCATGAGGCGTTCACCTCCATGCGCGCCCGCGGAGCCCAGGTAACGGATATAGTAATACTGGTTGTGGCGGCGGACGACGGCATTATGCCGCAGACCATCGAGGCCATAAACCACGCCAAGGCGGCGAACGTTCCGATAATCGTCGCTATCAACAAGATAGATAAGGACACCGCCAACCCGGATCGGGTAATACAGCAGCTCACCGAGTACGGCCTCGTAGCCGAAGAGTGGGGCGGCGATACCATATGCGTGCCCGTTTCCGCGAAGAAGCGCATCAATCTGGATACGCTGCTTGAAATGGTGCTGCTTCAGGCGGATGTTCTGGAGCTCAAGGCAAATCCCGACAGGGCGGCCCGTGGCACCATAATAGAAGCAGAACTGGACAAGGGCCGCGGCCCTGTGGCTACCGTACTGGTACAGAACGGCACCCTCAAGATAGGCGATCCCATAGTCGCGGGCACAGCCTTCGGCCGCGTACGCGCAATGATGGACGATAAGGGCCGCAGGGTGACCTCAGCCGGGCCAAGCCAGCCTGTAGAGGTACTGGGCTTTGGCGAGGTGCCTTCCGCAGGCGATGTAATGAACGTTGCGGAGGTAGATAAGCTGTCCCGGCAGGTAGCAGAGGAGCGCCGCGACAAGCTCAAGGCGGAGCAGATACGCAATATGTCCAAGGTATCTTTGGACGATCTGTTCAGCCAGATAGAGGCGGGCAACGTCAAGGATCTGAACATCATAGTAAAGGCAGACGTGCAGGGCACGGTAGAGGCCATAAAGCAGGCATTGGAGAAGCTCTCCAACGACGAGGTAAGGGTGCGCTGCATACACGGCGGCGTAGGCGCCATAACCGGCTCGGATATAGTGTTCGCCTCCGCCTCCAACGCGCTGGTAATAGGCTTTAACGTGCGCCCGGACGCCACGGCTCGCGAGGCCGCAGAACGCGAAAAGGTGGATGTGCGTACATACAGCGTCATCTACAACGTGATCGAGGATGTCGAGAACGCCATGAAGGGCCTGTTCGCACCCGTATACAAGGAGGTCGCTCTGGGTACTGCGGAGGTACGCAATACCTTCAAGGTGTCAGGCGTCGGCACTATTGCGGGCGCATACGTCAAGGATGGTAAGATCACCCGTTCCGCTCAGGTGCGCGTGGTCCGCGGCGGCATAGTGCTTCACGACGGCAAGATCGCCTCCCTCAAGCGCTTTAAGGACGATGTAAAGGAAGTTGCGTCGGGCTATGAATGCGGTATCGGTATAGAAAACTACAACGATATCCGCGAGGGCGACATGATAGAGGCCTACACCATGGAGCAGATAGAAAGATAATCAGAAAGGCAAAAAAATGTCCATTCGTTATGAAAGAATGAACGAGGAGATAAAGAAGACCATCAGCGAGATCATAAAGGACATGAAGGATCCTCGAGTCTCCGATATGACCACCATAATGTCAGTGGACGTGACCAACGACCTGAAGCAGGCCAAGGTGCTGGTAAGCGTTTACGACAAGGACGACGAGGTACGCAGGGATACGGTGGAAGCCCTCAACCACGGCAGCGGCTTTATAACCCGTGAACTGGGCAAGCGCATGCAGCTGCGCGCCCTGCCAAAGCTGAACTTCAAGCTGGACAACTCCATTGAGTACAGCGTGCATATTTCAGAGATTATCGACAGCCTGCACAAAAACGAAAAGTAGCTTGCTCTGGGCGGTGATGTGAAGCGTCATCGCCCGATTTTTTAGGAGGGAAGGCTTATGAAGGGCAGCATGGAGGAGATACTCCGTTTTGTAGAACAAAACGACGCTTTCAGCATAATATCCCACGTAGCGCCGGATGGGGATACCATCGGTTCGGGAACGGCACTGTCAAGGATACTGCGCAGGCTGGGCAAGCGTACGGAAAACGTATGCTGCGACCAAGTACCCGACGCGTATAAGTTCATACCGGGTGCTGAAGAGATGCTGCTGCCGGAGGATGCCCGGGGCTTCGATGCGGTAATAGCGGTAGACTGCGCAGATAAGGGCAGGCTGGGCAGTGCCGAGGGTATATTCGACAGGGCGGGCGTGACGGCCAATATAGACCATCACGGCACCAACGCCACGTATGCCGATAATAATATGATTGAGGAGACTGCCGCCTGCGCAGAGCTTATATACAGGCTTGGCAGGGCGCTGGGGGCGGAGATAGACGCGGAGACGGCTAATTGCCTCTTTGCCGCCCTCGTGACGGATACCGGTTCCTTTGCCTATTCCAACGTAACGAAGGACACTATGGCCATAGCCGGTGAGCTCGTAGCATTAGGCGCGAATAACGCTCTCATAAACAGGCTGGTATATCACAACGAGCCGGCAGGCAAGGTGAAGATGCACGCTTACGCGCTGGAGAGGCTGCATTTATATTCCGAAGGGCGCATAGCCACAGCAATGCTTACGGAAAGTGAGATGGATCCCTTTGGCCCCGAGGCCTACACCGAGGGAATAGTCGAAAAGCTGCGGGATATAGATACGGTAGAGATAGCGGCGTTTTTGAGGCAGAAGGGAAAGGACGTAAAGGTGAGCCTTAGAGCTAAGAAATACGCCGACGTCGCCCGCATAGCAGCTTCAAAAAATGGCGGCGGGCATCCAAGGGCGGCAGGGTACACCGAATACGGTATAACCGCAGCTGAGGCTGAGAAGATAGCGGTGCAGCTTGCAGAAAAGGAGCTTCAAGCATGCTGGAAGGAGTAGTAAACGTATTAAAACCGCCCGGAATGAGCTCCAGTGACGTGGTGACGGACATCCGGCATATATTCAACATGAAGCGGGTAGGCCATACCGGGACGCTGGATCCCGGTGCGGCTGGCGTGCTGCCCATATGCATAGGCCGGGCGACGAGGCTTTTTGATTACCTTGTGGACAAGGAAAAGGAGTACATAGGCGAGATAACCTTCGGTATAGCTACGGATACCCAGGACTCCTACGGCGCGCCGGAAGGACGCTCCGATGCTGTAGTTACCGGGGAGATGCTCATGGAGGCGCTGCCCAAATTCACGGGCCGCCAAAAGCAGACCGCGCCTCTGTATTCGGCCCTTTCGGTGGACGGAAAGAAGATGTACAAGCTTGCCCGGCAGGGCGTTGAGGTGGAGCGCAAGGTTAGGGATATAAACGTGCCGGAGCTTTCGTTCATATCACAGACCGGCTGCAACAGATATCTCGTAAAGATCGTCTGCTCCAAGGGCACATATGTGCGCACGCTCTGCCACGACATAGGCGGGAGCATGGGGGTTCCTGCCCACATGTCCTTCCTGCTGCGCACACGCTCCGGGGCGTTTGAGCTGGACGGCAGCTTTACCATAGACGAGCTGAAGGAGCTTAAAGAAAAGGGCGAGCTTTATAAGGCGGTCATACCCATGGAGCAGGCGCTTATGCATATAGGCGAAGCCCGAATGACCCTGAACAAGAAAGGCGAACGGTTCCTGACTCATGGCGCGGAGGTGGTCTGTCCCGGCATAGAAGAACTGCCAAAGGATACCCCTCTCAGGGCATACTGCAACGGCAAATTTTTAGGAATAGCCAAATCAAACGGCGAGGCGGTGCATATATGCACCTTCCTCGGTCAGGAAGAAGAATGAATAAAACAGCCATAGCTTTCGGCACCTTTGACGGGGTACACAGGGGGCATCAGGAGATAATAAACGCCATGCTCTCGGCGGCGAAAAGGGGAGGGCTCGACCCGCTTATATACACCTTTTCCAACCATCCGGCGGGGCTTTTCGGCAAGTCCTTTTCCATGATAATGACGGACGGGGAGCGGCTGGCCGCCCTTGAACGCCTTGCCCCCGTTGCGGCGGAAAGGCTGGACAGGCAGCTCGCGGCGACGGAGCCGGAGGACTTCGTTCGGCACATGGCGGAAAAATACCGCATGGGCGCAGCCGTCGCGGGCTTCAACTATACCTTCGGCAGCAGGGGGGCGGGGAACATGGATACGCTCCGTCGCCTTGGGGGGAAATACGGCTTTGAGGTATACGAGATACCCGCGCTGATGTACGGCGGGGAGCCGGTATCCAGCACCCGGATACGGGCCTGCATAGAGCGCGGCGACATAGCCGGCGCCAACGCCATGCTGGGCCATGAGCTTGAGCTTAGCTGCAAGGAAACGTCGCAAAACGGACACGCCGTGCTTAAAGTGGCTGATGGGCTCGTGCTGCCAGCCCCAGGGAGGTACATTACGGAGGCGGAGGGAAGGCGGCTCGTATGCGGCGTTTTGCCCGGTGGCAGCATCGAGCCGGAGGAACCCCTAAGGGGGGTTAAAAAGCTGCGGTTTATAGGCAGGATAGGCTGAAAAAGCTATTTACAACGCATTGACGCTGTGGTAAAATAAAAAGACCTTGAACCGGGGGCTGTGTTTTCCGCATCTCCAAGCGCAATACTCGGTTTCCGGCGATTTATAAAAAATATGGAGGAAGTAAAAATGACCAAAGCTGAAATCATCGCCAAGTACGCGATTCACGAGGGCGACACCGGTTCCCCCGAGGTACAGATCGCTCTGCTGACCGAGCGCATCAACCACCTGAACGAGCACCTCAAGGAAAACAAGAACGACCACCATTCCCGCCGTGGCCTGCTCAAGATGGTCGGCCGCCGCCGCGGACTTCAGAACTACCTTAAAAAGACCGACATCGAGCGCTACCGCAAGATATGCGCCGAGCTTGGCCTGCGCAAGTAATTGAGTGAGCATAAGAGCAGCCTTTAAGGTTGCTCTTTTCTTATTCGGCACAACATCTTGCGCCGCATTGCGGAAAACGGCACGATTCGCCGAATTATTTATATTTTATTCACAGATTAGCTTTGGTATATTCATACGCAAAGGGGTATAATATCCTTAGAAAAGAAGCTGGCAAAGCAAAAAGCGAGGGAGGGCTTTTTATGAAGAAAAGATTATTTGCCATTATGTTGGCTCTGGCCATGGTGCTGGTCGCAGTGCCTGCGCTGGCGGAGGAAGGAGACGGTAGGGAAGCGCCTGAGAGCACAAAGAAAATATGTCTTAATTGCAAGGCCAAAGATAAGGTGAACGAAGAAGGTCTTTGCGAAAAGTGCGTTTCGAACTTAAAGCAGGACAATACGCAGCAGAAAATGATAACCAGTTTAAAAACGCTGAACGAGGACAATACTGAAGGCGGCGCGAATGGCGGCGGCACCGGAGACAACAACGGCGATAATACCGGCGGCGACCCTGGCAATAATGCCGGAAACACCGACAACAACGGCGGCAATACCAGCGGCGAAGCTGGCGATAATAATGGAGAAAGCAACAATCCCGACAGCACCGACAGTAGCGGTAGCACCGGCGGCGATACCGGCACAGATGGAGGACAAAATCCGCTTACGAATGGCGGAGGAGAAGGCGGCGAGCAGCCCGCTAATCCTCAGCAACCATGCACTCATAATAATGTGGAATATACGCAGAACACTGACGATCCATATAGAAAACACAAAAAGGTATGCAAGGACTGCAAAGCGGATTTAGGCGATGAACCCCATCAGTGGGACGAAACCACAAAGAAGCCCAAAACTGAAGGAACTGACAAGATACCGACGTGTACGAGCGGTGGACATTGGACTATGGAATGCAAATTCTGTCACCATGTGACTGTATTTGACAGTCCTGCTCTTGGTCATAATTATGAGTATCACTGGGGTACATGGGATTGCAAAACCAAGACGATTACAGCTTATCGCAAGTGCAAACGTGCAGATTGTACTGTTATGGAAAATCACCCGGCCATTTCGTTCAGCGAAAAAGGCAGGGATACGTGGTATTCCTGCGGCAAAAAGTACACTACCGTATCCTATCAGGTAACTGCCGAATATAGTGACGCAACCGTAGAGTATGAAGGAAAGGCCGAATGCACCTATTCTACTTCCGACTATTGCCGTCCCGACTGGTACTATGACCCCTGCTACTACAACAACCCCTGCGGTCATTGGGGTTGCGGCAACGTATGCACCCGTTACAGCGATTGCGTACCCTGCCAGAACTACAGGACTACCTTCCGCGTAGGCGGGTACAATTGTCTGGCTACACCTAAGACCGGCGATGTCTCCGTCATGGCTCCCGCCATGCTCGCCCTCATAGGCGCAGCGGGCGCAATGCTGGGCAAAAAGCGCAGATAACTGGCTAACACGCCTAAAGGCTCTTCCCCAAAGGAAGAGTCTTTTTTTTGTTGCTATATGCCGGCAAATAATGTATAATAAATTGGTTTATAATAAGAGAGTATGAAAAGGAGCATGAACATGCAAGGCAAGACATTCACAATGGAGCTCGCCGGAAAGACCCTTACCATCGAAACCGGTAAGTACTGCGAGCAGGCAGGCGGGAGCGCATTCGTCCGCATGGGCGACGCCGTGGTTATGGTCAATGCAACGGTGGCCAAGCAGCCCCGGGACGGCGTAGATTTCCTTCCCCTGTCCATCGAATTCGAAGAAAAGATGTACTCCGTGGGCAAGATACCCGGCGGTTACATAAAGCGCGAGGGCCGTCCCTCCGAAAAGGCCATACTGTGCAGCCGCCTTATCGACCGTCCCCTCCGTCCCCTGTTTCCCAAGGGCTTTTACAACGACATTCAGGTAATAGCTACCGTACTGTCAATGGATCCCGACGTCCAGCCCGAGATACTGGGCATGATAGGCTCTTCCGCGGCTCTGGCCATGAGCGAAGCCCCCTTTGCAGGCCCTACCGGCGCTGTGGCGGTCGGCATGGTAGACGGCAGGTATATCATCAATCCCACCCTGGAGGAGAGGCATAAGAGCAAGCTGAACCTTACAGTTGCAGGTACCAAGGACGCCGTGATGATGGTGGAGGCCGGCGCAAATGAGCTTTCCGAAAAGGAAATGCTTGACGCCATACTGACGGCTCACGAGGAAGTAAAGAAGATAGTGGCCTTTATCGAGGGCATAGCGGCGGAGTGCGGCAAGCCCAAGATGGAAGTCAACATATATCATCCCGACGAAGCCTTCACTGAGCTGGTACGCGAGTACGCAAGAGACAAGGTGGAGTGGCAGCTTGACACCTTTGAGCGCAAGGTGCGCGAGGAGCGCAGCGAGCAGGTAAAGCAGGAGGTCATCGAGCACTTCGCAGAGGAATATCCCGATTCCGCCGGCGATATAGACATGATACTCTACAACCTTACTAAGGAAATCGTAAGGGATAAGATAATCAACCGCAAGATTCGCCCCGACGGACGCGCACAGGACGAGATACGCCCCATCTGGAGCGAGGTCGGCATACTGCCCCGCGTACACGGCAGCGGCGTATTCACCCGGGGTCAGACTCAGGTAATGACCATAGCCACCCTTGCGCCCCTTTCCGAGGGACAGGAGCTGGACGGCATTGATGACGTCACCTTCAAGCGTTACATGCATCAGTACAACATGCCTCCCTACAGCGTGGGCGAAGTACGCCGTGTCGGCAGCCCCGGCAGGCGTGAGATAGGCCACGGCGCACTGGCTGAGCGCGCTTTGGTACCCATGCTCCCCTCCGAGGAGGAATTCCCCTATGCCATGCGCCTGGTCTCCGAGGTAATAAGCTCCAACGGTTCCACCTCACAGGCCTCAATCTGCGCCAGCACTCTTGCGCTTATGGACGCTGGCGTCCCCATAAAGAAGCCCGTGGCAGGCGTTGCGATGGGTCTCATCAAGGACGATTCCACCGGCAATATCGCCGTATTGACCGACATACAGGGCCTTGAGGACTTCCTTGGCGATATGGACTTTAAGGTAGCCGGTACCCGCGAGGGCATCACTGCCATTCAGATGGATATAAAAATCAAGGGCATAGACGAGCAGATACTTACCCGCGCCCTTGAGCAGGCACGCAGGGGCCGTCTGTTCATACTGGACAAGATGGCAGAGACCATCAAGGAGCCCAGGGCAGACCTGTCCCCCTATGCTCCTCGCATCATGCAGTTCAGCATACACCCCGATAAGATACGCGAGGTAATCGGATCCGGCGGAAAGACCATAAACGGCATAATCGCAGCGACCGGCGTAAAGATCGACCTTGAGGATGACGGCCGGGTATTTATCGCCTCCCCCGATGCTGAAGCCGCAGCTGCCGCCAAGCGCATGATAGACGATATCTGCCGCGATATAGAGGTCGGCGGCGTGTTCCTCGGCAAGGTAGTGAACATACTGCCCATAGGCGCACAGGTAGAACTCAAGCCTGGTAAGAAGGGCCTGGTGCACATCAGCCGCCTGGCAAATCACAGGGTAGAGAAGGTTGAGGACGAGGTTCAGATAGGAGACGAGATACTGGTACGAGTCATAGCGATCAAGCCCGATGGCAAGATCGACCTTACCCGCAAGGAGCTCCTGCCCGACGCGAAGAAATAATAAAACAGCTTGTGTGTGCGGGCGGATATTATTCCGCCCGCATGTTGATTTTTAAGGCGTATGTTCTTAAACTGCCTGTACCCTCATAGATTGTCTACATGGGGGGTACGGGGCATATGCGCAGAAAACTCAGCTTTTTAAGCGGATTGTTGACAAATATTTTCCTTGCGGCGTTGATAATAGCGATGTATCATGCTACACAGCCAGGCGGCGTGCTGCCGGTTTCGGCGCCTCAGTATCGTGGCAGCGGCGAAAGGGCTGCATTGCAGTTCGCGGTGAGCTGGAATGCGGCAGCCATACCGGATATATTGGATATACTAAAAGATAAAAGCGTCAAGGCTACGTTTGCCGTAAGCGGAGAATGGGCTGAAAACAATCCCGCGCTGCTTATGCGCATAGCTGCGGAAGGCCACGAGATAGCCTCCATGGGGTATTATCCCGACATGGATGGCAGAATAGGCTGGACCGTAAAAGACGTGAGGAGGGCCAACGAGGCGGTAAAGAAGATATGCGGCGCAGAGCCTGCGATATACTACGAAGGTTCGCGCAATACCGTAACGTCTACGCTGGCAGCAAAAAAACTGAAATTAACAGCGGTATCCTCGACGATAGACCTGCTGACGGCCAAGGGCACTGCCGCGGACATACTTTCCCGCCTGCCTGAAAAGCCTATTGAGGGAAGCATAATATTGCTTCGGCCTACGGCGACCTGCAAAGAGGCGCTTAGCGGCATAATAAATGCGATAGAAGAGAAAGGAATTGGGCTTACATGCACAGGCGATGTGCTGGGCCTATCGGAATAGGGCAAAAGGTGATAGTAAGAGAAACGCTTCCAAACGGTGTAAAGCTCATAGCTCAGGAGATGACCGGATTCCGCTCGGTATCCATGGCGGTATGGATACAGGCCGGTTCGGTGTATGAAACAGGCGCCGAATCCGGCATATCCCACTTTATAGAGCACATGGTGTTCAAGGGGACAGAAAGCCGCAGCGCATCTGACATAGCGGCGGAGATGGACGCGGTGGGCGGCAGCATAAACGCGTACACCGCCAAGGAATGCACCTGCTTTTATGCTAAGGTGCTGGGTGAAAACATCGACCTTGCGGCGGACATGCTAAGCGACATAGCCTGCCGCCCAAGCCTTGATCCTGCGGATATCGAAAGGGAAAAGGGCGTCGTGTGCGAGGAGATACTCATGCTGGAGGATGACCCGGAGGACCTTGCCCACGAGACGCTGAGCGCCGTCATATACGGGGACAGCCCTCTTGCAAGGCCAATACTGGGCACCCAGGACACAGTACGGGCATTTACGAGAGACGATATACTTTCATATATGGACAAGCGGTACATACCACAGAACATGGTGGTGTCCTGCGCGGGCAACTTTAAGATGGAGGAGCTGCGAGCCGCGGTGAATAAGCGCTTTGACAGGCGGGGCCGGGGCGACAGCTACGTACCCCCAAAGAACCAGCTCATAAAGGAAAAACGCTTCAGGGCGGTGGAAAAGGACATAGAGCAGGTGCATATATGCCTGGGCTTCCCCGGGTTCCCAGGGGATACCGAGGAGCAGTTTGCGCTGCTGGTGCTCAATAACGCCCTTGGGGGAAGCATGAGCTCCAGGCTGTTCCAGAAGATACGCGAGGAGCACGGAATGGCATACTCCGTGTACTCATACCCCACGAGCTATTCCGATACCGGCTATTTCACCCTCTATGCCGGCACCGGGGAAAAGCAGGCCGCCAAGGTGGTGGAGCTTATGCTCAGGGAGATAGATTCCGTCAAGAAGGACGGCATAACCAAAGAAGAATTCGCCCGCAGCAAGCAGCAGCTGAAAGGCAATTATCTCTTAGGCCTTGAGAGCACTGCTTCCCGCAGCAGCTCTTTGGGACGCGGCGAGCTAAGAGGAAGGATATACACCGATGAGGAGCTTATTCGCCGCATTGAGGGCGTTACCATGGAAAGCGTCCAAGACATCATTCCAAGAGTACTGGACACAGAAAGAATGGCGGGAGCATTCGTTGGCAGGGTAAACAAGAGGGAAACCGAAGTAAAGAGGATATTCGAGACGGCGTAAGCCGTATATAAAAGGAGCGCAGATGGCGAGGAGAAGAAAAGTAAGGTTCAGCGGAAGGTTTTACCTTACCATGCTGGTGCTGCTGGGCATAGTGGTGGCTCTGGTGCTGATAATACCCAGCGGCGGGGGCGGTACGCTCAGAAACGCCACTATGGAGGCAAAGCTGATGCCGGAGACCGTAATAATACGCAATGAGAGCACCGTAGCGGTGGACAAGTTCGATATGGTGGATCATCTTGTGGACGAGGGCGCCAGCGTAAATGCCGAGGTACCCGTGGCGACGGTGTACAAATGGGGATACAGCAGTGAGCTTGCCCAGTCCCTCGTTACAATACAGCAGAAGATATACGAAAAGCAGCTTTCGATATTGGACGGAATAGAGTCCACTGAGCTTACCTCGGTAAACGGTCAGATAGCGGAGCTTAAAAGCAAGATAGTCTCCAACGTCTCAGAGGGCGGCGAGGACGATCTGCTTGAGCTTGAGCGCAGCATGAAGGAGCTGCTGAACCAGCGTACCGTATACCTGAAAAATTCCGTACAGGCGGATGTTGAGCTGAATTCCCTCTATTCCGAGGAAACGGCGAAGCTGGCCCAGATAGCCGAGTACACCAGCACTGTGAACGCCAAGATGACCGGCCTCGTGAGCTTTTATTTCGATGGCTATGAGCTGGTGCTCAATGGCGAAAAGCTGGACGTGGTAAGCGCAGACGTCATAAAGAAGATAATCAACGGCGAAAGCGGCGTCAACGCCGCCACAAGCGAAAGCCTTCTGTTCAGGCTGGTAGATCCAAACAAATGGTACGCCGCCTTCATAACCTCACCCTCAGAGGGAGCCAGCCTTATGGGGGGGCAGACATATACGGTGACATTTGACGGCATGAAGGATATCATGTACACGGCTACCGCCCTGGAGCCTGTGGTGTGTGACGGCGGCATAGTCAATATGCTGGATTTTACCGAAAACATAGGCGAGCTGCTCAGCATTCGCGTGATCAAAGCTACGGTGACGGCCCAACTTGCCGGCCTTGAGATGAATGCCGCTGCGGTAAAATCCAAAAACGGCGAGAGCTACATAACCACAAGCACCGGCGACGTGCCGGTGACGGTGATAGCCCTAAACGGCGACAAGGCGCTGATAACGGGCGATGGCCTCGTAGAAGGCATGAGGTATAAAAAGTAGCGGTATAAGCGGCAAAGACCGAAAGGACGGTGGCGTATTTTGAGCATAAGGGACAATTACCTGACGGTGATGGAAAACATCGCGGCAGCCTGCGCTCAGTGTGGGCGAGGCGAAGGCGAAGTGAAACTCATAACCGTTACAAAATTTGTAGATACGGGGCGCATAGCTGAGGCGGTCGCCGCGGGCGCGCGCCATGTGGGCGAAAACAGGGCGCAGGAGTTCAGGGACAAGCTGGATTTTTTCAAAGAAAACGGCCTTGACGCGCATTTGATTGGACAATTGCAGACCAATAAGGTAAAATATGTAATAGGCAATGCAAGCCTTATACAGTCTGTGGACAGGCTGGAGCTTGCCAAAGAGATAAGCCGCCTTGCCGTAAAGGCGGGCATAACCCAGAATGTGCTTGCCGAGGTGAACATCGGCGGCGAGGCTCAGAAGGGCGGAATAGCTCCGGACGAGCTGAAGGACTTAATTTCGGTAATTTCCGAGCTGCCCGGCATAAGGGTGAAGGGACTCATGTGCGTGCCCCCTGCTGTGGGAGAGGAGGAGGCGCGAATGTACTTTGCCTCTATGAGAAGGCTATTTGAGGATATTGCATCGGCGGGTATTCCCGGCGTGGATATGCGGGAGCTTTCAATGGGCATGAGCGGGGATTATAAATCGGCCATAAAGGAAGGCGCTACCATGGTACGGGTGGGAACGGCCATATTCGGCGCAAGACCGGCGGCTGCGGCAAGGGCGTAGAGACAGAGAGCCCCGAGCCTGACAATTATCACAGTGTTTTTCTCCAAGCGCCAATTAAACAATCTATTTTATTTAATTGAATGGAGGACAACATGGCAGGAATTCTTAACAAACTGATGGACTTTATCGGCATCGAGGATGTGGACGATGAAGGGTACAACGAAGATTACTTCAACGATGAGCAGCAGTCTATGGCTGAGGACAACGTAGTCAGCCTCGGCAACCGCGGCAGGAGAAAGACCGCCGCCAGCAATAACGTGGTAAGCCTTCCCACGGCGGCGCCCATGAAGATGGTGGTGTATCATCCCGTAAGCTATGAGGATACCCAGAACATCATCGACAACCTTAAGAGCCGCAAACCCGTTATCGTCAATATGGAAGAGCTTGAGATCGACTGCGCACAGCGCATACTGGACTTCATGGCGGGTGCTATCTATGCACTCGATGGAACCATCTACAAGATCTCCCGCGGTATATTCGTCGTAGCTCCCACCAACTATGACGTTATCGGCAACGATGATCGTACCGACGTTGACGTGATCTGATAAAGGCTCGCATTTCAGACTGTGCGGGGGTTATCCCCGCACAGGGCTGCAATTGCACAATTCAGAGGTAGCATGAAGAAGAGCGATATAATAGAAAAGCAATTCAACAGAGCCTTTTGGGGCTACGATATAGTCGAGGTGGACCAGTTCCTCGACGAGATAGTTAAAGAGCTGGAGCATATGGAGCAGGAGAACAAGCTCCTTGAACTGCGCAACCAGATGCTTCTCGACCGCATGGCGCGGGACGGAGTATCCCTTAGCGAGGAAGATAAAAAGTAACAAAAAAAGCACAACTACGAATAAACGGCCGGCACTGTCCGGCTTTTTGTATGTTAATTTTTAAGCCCCCTGCCAATACTAAAAGGACCATGCAAAACACAGGGAGGCTACAATGCTGCCAAACAGGACATATAACGAATTAAACGAGAGCTGCTTTTCACAGACCGAGCTAAGCGAGGAGGCGAAGCTTCGTGCGGGCCTTTCCGCCAGAAAAAACAGGCGAAGCTCGCTTCAGCTCACCGCCGACAGGAAGGCGCTTATTGCCATATACAAAAAAATGCAGGAAAGGGAGGAGCAATGGGGCGCCCTCGAAGCATTGTTTCGCGATTTTTATATAGTTGAGCGAGTATTGAACGACTGCGATGAAAGGCCCAAGCGCCTGCCGGTGCTGCTGCACGGCAGCCATGCCGGACTGCCGCGGATATACGATATAGCCGCCTGCATGGCCGGCAGACGGGACGGACGTATAGACGAGGCCACGGTATACGCCTTCATGGAGGCGTATCAGAGCGTAACGCCGCTGACGATGGCAGAGGTGGCGGAGCTGCCCAACATGCTCAATGCGGCGCTGGTAAAGCTGCTTACGCTGGAATGCGAAAGAGCCTTAGAGGCGGAGAATTCCATGGAAACAGCAAAAAGCGCGGCTGTCCAGCTGGAGAGGATAAAGGAACGGGCGCGGCGGGAGGCGATTATAGACAGGCTGAGTCTCGGGGAGGATCCGGTGCTGTGCGAATGCCTGTACGGAATGATGAAGGAGCACGACGAAGGGATAGCGGAGCTGATAAACGCAAAGCTGCAGCTGGAGGATAAGAGCATAGACGGGCTTTGCGCCAAGGCGGCGGCGATGCGGCGGCGCAGCACTCAGCGGGCGGATAACGTCATAAGGAGCCTCAGATGCATAGGCGGCATGGAATGGAATAAAGCCTTTGAGGACCTGAGCGTTACCGACAGGGAGCTAAGACGGGATCCGGTATACGGCAAGATGGACGGACGCAGCAGAAGCTACTACCGCGCCTCTGTGGAAAGGCTTTCGATGCGGCTGGGGGCTGCGGAGCAGGTTATAGCCCGGCAGGCAGTGCGCCTTGCCCAGAGCGGAGAAGGAAAAGAGGGTCAGGCGGGTTGGTATCTGTTTATGGAGGGCAGGGAACGGCTTTATAACGTACTCAGGCCAGACCTGCGCTTCAAGAAAAGCAGCGAGGATAAAAAGCTCTGGAAATTCGAGATTTTCAATATAACCCTTGCCCTGCTCCTCGTATGGCTTGGAGCAACGGCGGGCATAGCGCCGCTGATACTGGCCATTATTCCCGCGTGGACGGTGGCCTCCGGCATAAGCGTAAGGCTGTGGCTGAGGTTCAGCCCGCGCCGGGTGATACCCAGGATTGCGGAGAAGAACCTTACCGGCGGCAATAAGACCCTTATAGTGATACCTGCGCTTGTGACAGATGAAAAGGGCCTGAGGGCAGTATTTGAGCACATTGAGAACCATTATCTCGCCACCAGACTCAAGGGCTGCTATTACGCCGTACTGGGGGATTTTAAGGACGGCCCAAAGGAGCGCGAACAGGGTGAGGGCGGGCTTTTGCGAATGGAAAGGGAGCTTACGGCGCAGCTGAATAAAAAGTACCTTTCAGGGGATGGAGAACCGCTGTTTTACTGCCTGCACAGGCAACGCAGTTTTGCCCCGGCAGATGGCATATATATGGGCCGGGAGCGCAAGCGGGGAGCCATATGCGACCTTGCCAAGCTTATATGTAAAGGGGACAAGGAGCCTTTCTGCCTTATTACAAATGAACTGCCGGAGGGTATAGAATACTGCATAACGCTGGACAGTGATACCATACTTCCCCCCGGAGCCGCAGCAGAGCTGATAGGCTGCATGGAGCACCCCCTGAACGCTCCGGAGATATTCGGCGGAACGGTGCGCCGGGGCTACGGAATGATAGCGCCGCGCATGGCATCTACATCGAAGGACGCAGCAAAGAGCTTTTTTGCGAGGATAATATCGGGCTCTACCGGTGTGGACGGCTATTTTCCTACAGCGCCTGAATTCTATCAGGACGTGTTCGGCCGCGGTTCCTTCGGCGGCAAGGGAATATTCCACATACGGACATTCATGGATACCGCCATGCGGTGGATACCCGAAAACACCGTGCTGAGCCACGATATGCTGGAGGGCTGTTTCTGCGGCTGCGGTTACGCAGGGGATATCGCGCTATACGACAGCGAACCGGACGCGTTCATACCCTGGTGGAAGCGGCAGCACAGGTGGCTCAGGGGAGACTGGCAGCTGCTGCCCTTTTTGAAGGACTGGGTAAAGGATGCAGATGGGGTGAAACGGGATAACCCTTTAAGCTGGCTTTCCAAGCGCAAGATACTTGATAACCTGAGAAGGTGCATGCTGCCCGCCAGCGTGCTGTATGCGGTGCTGCTAATGCCGTATACCGGCGGGGGCTGGCATATAGCGCTGGCTCTTTTCGCCCTCTGCGACGGCTTCTTTACGGAGCTTATCACGCTGCCTTTCAGGGCGGCGTTTACCCGCAATGCCGATCCTTTGGGAATGGCGGCTGACATGCTGCTGCCGGCCGCGCGGGCGGGGCTGGACATAATGGCGCTGCCATACGCCTCAGCGCGATCGGGGGACGCCCAGAGGCGTACACTTTACAGAATGCTGGTGTCCCACAGGCATATGCTGGAATGGCAGACCGCAGCTCAGACCGGCTCAAGGCCAAAGGGAGTAAATGGCTACTATGGCGCGCTGTACATATGCCCGGTCATGGGCATAGTCATGGCCGCGGGTGCAATACTGGGCAAAACGCCGGCCATCGCGGCGCTTTTTGCCGCGCTGTGGTTAGCTATGCCGGCGGCAATATGGGCGCTGGACAGGAGGCTCCCCAAGGAGAAACCAAGACCTGACGAAAGAGAACTGCTTGAGGATATTGCGGAAAGGACCTGGGCGTTTTTTGAGACCTTTGCCGGAGAGGGTAGGGGATATATACCCCCGGATAACTTTCAGCAGGAGCCGGAAAAACGCCCCGCAGTAAATACGTCGCCCACAAATATAGGCATGGCAATGGCGGCGGCGGTGTCCGCGGCGGAGCTGGGGCTTATTACGGCTGATGAACTGGAAAAGAGGCTGTCCGGCACAATGGATACTGTGGATAAAATGCAGAAGTGGCACGGGCACCTCTACAACTGGTACAGAACTGACACGCTGGAGGTGATGCGTCCGCGGTATGTTTCTACCGTGGACAGCGGCAACTTCTGCGCCTGTCTTATTACAGGCTCAATGGCCCTTAAGAAATACGGCCGTGAGGATACGGCGGCGCGCCTTGAACGGGCGGCAAGGGAAACGGACTTTTCGGCGCTTTACGATGCGGAGCGGAAGCTTTTCAGGATAGGATACGATGGCGATGCCTGCGAGCTGTCGAATTCGTGGTATGACCTGCTTGCCTCGGAAGCACGATTGACGAGCCTTATAGCTGTGGCTCTTGGCAGCGTAAAGCCGGAGCACTGGTTCAAGCTCGGCCGTCAGATGGCGCCGGTGCTGGGCGGGACTCTGGTATCCTGGAGCGGCACGATGTTCGAGTACCTTATGCCGGTGCTGTTTACTGGGGCGGTACCGGATACGCTGCTTTACAACAGCTGCCTGAACGCCGTAAAGGCGCAGAAACGGCAGCGCTATGGCGGCGTATGGGGTATATCCGAATCAGGCTACTATGCATTTGACCGCAACATGTACTATCAGTACCGTGCCTTCGGCTTGCAGCGGCTCAGCCTTATGAGCTGCCGGGAGCGCAGCAGGGTAATATCGCCGTATTCGACGATGCTCGCCCTGGCCTTTGATCCCAGGGGCGCATGCGAAAACATAAGGCGGCTTACAGGGGAGGGCGGATTGGGCCCATACGGCATGTACGAGGCGCTGGACTATACCGAGGGCCGGTCAAATCCGGAAAAGGATCACGCCGTAGTTCAAAGCTTTATGGCGCATCATCAGGGCATGAGCATGTGCGCCATAGCAAACGCGCTGTGCGATGGGGCGATAGAGAAGTACTTTATGTCATACCCTGCAATGCGCGCGTTTGAAATACTTACAGAGGAACGCGCTCCGGCCAGGGGCATACGCATAAAACCGCTGCATTCGGCTGAAAGCAGGGTGCAGAGGAACGGCGCGCGAAAGGAGGCGCGGCCGCGTATAATACGCGAAAGGTACAGTATACCCGAATGCCAGCTGCTGACCAATGGCAGCTATACGCTGTTCGTGACCGAAGACGGAGACGGCTTTTCAAAGTGCGGCGATATAATGCTTACGCGCTGGCGGCCTGACCATATACGCGGCCGGAATGGCGTACGGCTGGTGGTGCGGAACGGAAGCGATGCATGGGATGCTGCAAGGGGCGCTGAAGCCGTGTTTTACCCGTACAGGGCGGAATTCAATAACGCCCGCGACGGCATATCCTGCCGGATGGAGATATGCGCGGCAGTCGGGCAGAACGGCGAGGTGCGGCGCATCACCGTAAAAAACACCGGCACAGAGGAAAAACATATAGAACTGGGGGCGTTCTTTGACGTGTGCCTGAGCTCGCAGGCGGCGGATACGGCTCACCCATCCTTCAACAGGCTGAAGGTGGATGCCCACATGAGAGACGGCGCGCTGCTGTTTGAAAAGCGGGGAAAGGCTGCGGGCTGGCTGTACGGCAGGCTGATATCAAAGGGACAGGTGAATTACTGTGCGGACAGGCTAAAGGCGCTGGGGCGGCTGAAAACACCGGAGCAGGCCATGATGCAGCCAATGCTGCAAACAGAAAACGCCGAATGTCCGGTATTGCCGTATTTCGGGGCGCGGAGCGAGGTGACGGTAGCTCCCGGCGAGGGACAGGAGCTGTGGTTTATCATGGGTTATGCCGAGAGCGAGGAGCGGGCGTTGGAGGACTGCCGCGAGCTTCAGGGGCGGCTCAACGATTGCTTCGCCATGAGCGAGGCGCAGACTGACGGGCTGCTGAGGGAGACGGCTACGGAATACGGGAAGGCGGAGCTCTTTGAAAGGATCGCGGCAAGGCTGCTGCTGGAGATACCCATAAAGTACGGCGCCGTTGGGCCCCGGGGGACGGAAACACTGTGGAAGCACGGTATATCCGGCGACAGACCTGTGCTGCTGGTAGAAATACAGCGCATTACTGAGCTGAGGCTGCTGCGCTCCCTTATGGAGTTTTCGAAATACATGGCAAAAAGACTGCTGCCCGTAGACATTATCGCGGTGGGCTGCTACCCGAACGAATATCGGAACGAGCTGCGGGAGCGTATGGCGGCCATAATGGCAGAGGAGATAGGCTGCGGCAGGGCGCACCTTATCAACGGCTTTGAGCTGAAGGAGGGCGAGAAGGCTGCCCTGCGCTGCGCCGCTATGGTGGAGATAAGGGCGGACGTGAGCCTGAACAGGCAGTTTGCCCCCTCTGCCAGGAGGGAGGCGGAGATGCGAAGTTATAACGGCTATAAGCATGGCTGCATAGACATAGGGCGGCCGGAGCTGAGCTTCGATAACGGCCTCGGGGGCTTTGATAAAAACGGAGAGTACGTCATCACCCTTGAGGCGGGGCAAAGCCTGCCTATGCCCTGGTGCAACGTGATAGCCAACGATACCTTCGGCTGCATAGTTACGGAACGGGGGGGCGGGCATACATGGCGGGGAAACAGCCGGGAGCATAAGCTCACCCCGTGGTACGATTCCCCAGCCGAGGATACGCAGGGGGAGTTCATCCTGATAACCGATACGGTAAGCGGCGAGACGTTTTCGCCCTTTGCGAGCCTTATGCAGGGGCGGCGCATAATACGGCACGGCTACGGTTATTCGGAGTTTTTGTCAGGAGACTGCGGGCTTAAAACCAAGCTTACGGTGTTCGTCCATGAGCGGTTCAACGTAAAATACTCGGTGCTGAGTATAGCCAATCCCGGCAGCTCAAGGCGGGAGCTGAGTATAATGTACGGAGTGGAGTGGGCGCTGGGGCCGGTTCAGAGGAGGCATGGGATACACGCATACCCGATGGAATCCGGCATATGCGCAAGGAACCTGCTGGATAAGGACAACGACGAGACGGCGTACATTGCCATCGTAAATGGTGAAGCCGAAAAGTGCTCTGACAGGGAGATTATATTCAGCCGGGGCTGGGACGCCGATGCACTGACTGGCGATAGCAGCCGGAGCGGAGCATCCGCCCTGCGCAGCGAGGTGAGCCTTGCCCCGGGGGAGGAGATACGGCTGGTGTTCGCGCTGGGCGAAGGCGGCGAGGAGGAGATCCGGCAATGCTTGAATGAGGACACGGACGCAGCCCTTGATAATGTCAGGGCGCTGTGGAAGCGGAGGCTCAATGGCGTTGAGATACACACCCCGGACGCAGCCATGGACGCCATGATGAACGGGCGGCTGCTGTATCAGGCCTTTGCCGCAAGGGTGCTGGCTAAATGCGGCTACTATCAGTGCGGCGGCGCGGTGGGCTTCAGGGATCAGTTGCAGGATATGCTTGCTGTGATGCAGACAGAACCCAGGCGGGCCAGACAGCATATACTGCTTTGCGCCTCAAAGCAGTTTAGGGAAGGGGACGTGCTGCATTGGTGGCATTGGCCGAGCCGGGGCGTGCGCACCCGCATAACCGATGACAGGCTGTTCCTGCCCTATGTATTGTGGGAGTACGTTCACCTGACGGGCGATCAAAGCATACTCACCGAGCAGGTGAGCTACCTTGAGGGCAGGGAGATACCCGGCGGAGCAAAGGACCTATACGACGACTTTGCGGATTCATCATACACGGAGACGTTGTATCAGCACTGCGTAAGGGCGGTGGAGAGCATAGGCTTCGGCAGCTATGGATTGCCCCTTATGGGCGGCGGCGACTGGAACGACGGCATGGACGAGGTGGGCCGCGACGGCGGCGAAAGCGTATGGCTGGGCTGGTTCCTGCTGGACGTGCTGGATAAAATGTGCGTCCTGGCCGAAATTTGCCGCAAGAAAGCGGACGGTAAGCGCTTTGCCGAAAAGGCCAGAAAGCTCCGCCACTGCGTAGAGCAGGCGGGATGGGACGGCGCGTGGTACAGGCGGGCGTATTACGGCAGCGGCGAACCGCTTGGCGCAAAGGGGAACGTTGCCTGCGAGATAGACTGCATATCCCAGGCCTGGGCGGCAATATGCGGCGGTGAACATGCCGACGAGGCGGTGAACTCGATGCTCAGCATGCTTTACGACGATCAGGAGGGCATGATAAAGCTGCTCACGCCGCCATTTACAGGGCAAAGCTGGCAGCGTCCCGGGTATATCGAGGATTACATTCCCGGAGTGAGGGAAAACGGAGGACAGTACACCCACGGCGCCGTATGGGCAGTGCAGGCCTGCTGCAAGCTGGGCATGGGAGAGAAGGCTCTCGCGCTGTTCGACGCGCTGAATCCCATAAACCACGCGCTCACGCGGGCGCAGGCGGCAAAATACAAGGGGGAGCCATATGCCGTGGCGGGGGACGTGTATTCCGGACTCAATGCCGGACGGGCGGGCTGGACGTGGTATACGGGGGCCGCAGCGTGGCTGTATAAGATATGCCTTGAGGATATGCTGGGCATACGGAGGGAGAAGGATGCGCTGCGCATAGCGCCTATGGTGCCATTTGAGGAGTACACTGTGAAATACAGATACGGCGAAGCAGTATACATACTGCACCTGAACGGTAAAAGCCGGGGCACGGTAAAGCTGGAGGACGACGGGATGACGCACGAGTTTACGGTGGGATGACAAAGGGAAATGCCGCAGTCCAAATGGGCTGCGGTCTTTCAGTATGTCAAAAAACCCCAGGGTTGATAAGGGGCCGCAGCCCCTTATGTTTAATCCGGCTCTGACGACATGTGC
>OLSK01000446.1_pt1 | contig 37604 bp, 21 predicted proteins | sample 1672781 | NCBI WGS metagenome assembly OLSK01 (sample SAMEA3136723, study PRJEB25190) | human gut metagenome | biome: human gut; feature: human-associated habitat; material: faeces | place: Austria | collected 2013 | reverse complement strand
TACCGCCTGACGGAGATGAAACAGCGGGGCGAGAAGATCGCCATGCTCACCTCTTACGACTATTCGATGGCCAGGATCGTCGATGCCGCGGGCATCGACGTGATCCTCGTGGGCGACTCGGCGGCCAATGTTATGGCCGGCTACGAGACGACGCTGCCCATTACGCTCGATATGATGATCTATCACGCCCGTTCGGTTGTCCGTGCCGTGAACCGTGCACTGGTCGTTGTCGATCTGCCGTTCGGCACCTACCAGGGCAACTCGAAGGTGGCGCTCGACTCGGCCGTGCGGATCATGAAGGAGACCGAGGCCGATGCCGTGAAGATGGAGGGCGGCGAGGAGATTCTCGAGTCGGTCCAGCGCATCCTTTCGGCCGGCATTCCCGTCATGGGACACCTCGGCCTTACGCCGCAGTCGATCCACAAGTTCGGCACCTATACGGTCCGTGCCAAGGAGGAGGCCGAGGCCGAGAAACTCGTGCACGACGCGCACCTGCTGAGCGAGGCGGGCTGCTTTGCCATCGTGCTGGAGAAGATTCCGGCAGCGCTGGCCGCCCGGGTGACGGGTGAGATTCCCACGCCGACGATCGGCATCGGGGCCGGCGGCGCATGCGACGGCCAGGTGCTGGTGATCCACGACATGCTCGGCATCAACAAGGGCTTCTCGCCGCGTTTCCTGCGTCGTTATGCCGACCTGCATACGGTGATGACCGATGCCGTGTCGCAGTATGTCCAGGATGTGAAGGCCTGCGACTTCCCCAACGAGAAGGAGCAGTACTGATCCTTGCGACGGACCTTCACGGGGCTTGTACGGCTCCGTTTCTTTAATGATTTCCGCCCCGCCCTGTCCCCTGTGGATGGCGGGGCGGTGCTTTTCGTGCGGCCTCAGCGCAGCATCTTGAGGTAGGCGAGCAGGACCACGTTCATCACCAGTGCATATACGATGGCCGGAATGGCCATTTCGCCGTTGTTGAAGACGAGCGGCGAGGAGGCGACGGCAATCGCCTGTGCGGCGTTTTGCATGCCGATCTCGATGACGATGGTCCGCCGGGCCGACGACCCGAGCCGGAACGAGCGGGCCAGCAGCGCTCCGGCCCCCGTGCTCAGCAGCAGCATGGCGGCGGTTGCGGCGCCCAGGCTTGCGATGTTGGCGATGATCTCCCGGGTGTATTGCAGGAAGAAGAGCGCCGCAAGGAGCATCAGGGCCGGGAAGGCCACGCGCTTCAGCACGGCAGAGACTCGCTCGGCCGCCTCGTTCCGCAGCCGCCGGAAGAGGGCGCCGGCCGCCATGGGCAGGAAGAGCAGCACGATGTTCTGCAGGATGAGTTTGGCGACGGGGAGGTCGATCGAGGTCTCGGTGTGCCGTTCGACGATGCGGGCGGCAAATGCCATGACGGGCGGGATGGTGAAGAGCGTGATGATGCTGCTCAGGGCCGTGAGCGTCACCGAGAGGGCGACGTCGCCCCTGGCCAGCATCGAGAAGACATTTGACGAACTGCCTCCCGGGCAGCAGGCGATGAGCATCAGCCCCATGAAGTAGACGGGCGGCAGGCGGAAGAGCGTTCCGACGGCGAACGCCGCGGCCGGAAGCAGCAACAGCTGCCCGGCCAGCCCCACGAAGAGGGCTTTCGGGTGTTTGGCGACGCGGCGGAATGCCGCTCCGTCGAGTTCGATGCCCAGTTGGAACATCAGCACCAGCAGGACGGGGAGTACGATCCAGATCGTGTTCATCTCTTCTTTTTTGTGGCTTTTATTTCAGCAGCCGGTCCATCGTTTCGGTGAATCCCGGACGTTCGCCGACGAAGATTTCGGCGATGCGCCCTTCGGGGTCCACGATGATCTTCGTGGGAAAGGCCCTGATGCCGTAGCGCAGTGCGACATCCTCCTCGGGGGCTGTTCCGCGCGGGTTGAAGAGGTTGATCCATGGAAGCCGGTTCTCGGCAATTGCCGCACGCCACTTGTCGTCCGTGTCGTTGCAGGCGATACCGACCACTTCGAAACGCCCCTTGTGGCGCTCGTAGCAGGCCCTGAGTTCGGGAAATCCCTTGATGCACCAGCCGCACCAGCTGCCCCAGAAGTCGAGAACGACGTACCTCCCGCGCAGCGACGAGAGGCTGACCTGTGCCCCTTCGGTATTCTGGAGCGTGAAGTCCGGAGCCTCGGCGCCCGGTTTGATCCGTTCGAAGGCCTCCTGGCGCATCCGCTCGGCTTCGAGCCCCTGCTCGATTCGGTCGAGCATCGGTTTGAAGACGGAGTTGCACACCCCGTCTGTCAGGCTGTCGAGGTAGCGTCCGGCAACGGACGCTCCGCTGCCGGCCAGCACGAAGGCTGCGGCGGGGCGGTCGGGGTGTGCGGCGATGTACCTCCGGTTGATCTCCAGGGCCTGTTCCATGCAGCTCCGATAGGCCTGCCGGAGACTGTCACCCGGATCGAGGCCCTGCTGCGCCCGGCGCATGAGTTCGGTTTGCACGGTGCCCATCGCGGCGCCGGCAGGGTTCCACAGGTTGGTGTATTCGGCCAGATCCCGGTTGGTTTCCGAGCCCGAGACGATCTCGATGCGCAGCCAACCTGTCTCGGATGCGGCGTTGAGTTCGATGCGCTCCCCGCGATCGAGTACGAAAGAGAAACTGCCGCCCGGAAGCGTCATCCCGTCCTCGGTGAACTGCAGCGGGAGTAGCATGAAGAGGGTCGGTTCTTCGACTGCCGGGTCGGCCTGCAGGCGACCTTCGGCGTCGAGCAGCAGGGTGTCCATGCAGATGCCCGGGTTCTCGGCCGCTGCCGTTCCGTAGCGGCTCAAGGGCTGCGAGCGAACGACGACGGTGTCGTTCCGGAATCCGGTGAACGTGGCCACGATCCCGTGGCGGGGTGAGCAGGCGAAGGCAGTTGCGGCTGTCACAGCGGTGAGAAGCAGACGTACGGGTTTCATTCGGACGGTTTGGTTTCGTTCGGGGCAAAGATAGCGAAAACCGGCATTCCTGCAATGACACGGACGGTCTTTGTCACTATCCCGGATGTCGTTTGCCGGCTATCCGATCCGCAGCGTGAAGGTCACCTTCCGGTCGGTGTTGGCCGTCAGGCGGAGTGATCCGCCGTGTAGCTGCATGATGCGGCGCGAGAGGCTCAGTCCGATGCCCGACCCGTCGGGCTTGGTCGAGAAGAAGGGGGTGAAGATGTTCTCGGTCACCTCGGCGGGAATCGCTCCGCCGTTGTTGCTGATCTCGATGACGACGTGCTCCGCCGCATCGATGCGCGAGCGGATCTCGATCTCGCCGTCGCTCCGTCCGGCGACCGCCTCGCGGGCGTTTTTGAGCAGATTGACCGTTACCTGGCCCAACTGGGCCTTGTCGGCATAGATCATCGTGTCGGCCGGTTCGATGTCGGTGCGGATGCGGACCCCGTCCTTTTCGGCTGCCGTCAGCACCACGGCCTGCCGGATCAGCTCGCGTACCTCGAACGGCTCCCGCTGCGGCTCCGGAATGCGGGTGAAGCGGCGGAATCCCTCGATGAAGGTCATCAGCCGGTGGCTGGTGGCCGAGATCGTGTCGAGGCCCCGCTCGATGTCGGAATCCAGCGGCCTCCCGATGTGGAGCAGCGTGTCGCTGAGCGAGGTGATCGGTGCCAGCGAGTTCATGATCTCGTGGGTGAGGATGCGTGTGAGCTTGCTCCACGACTCGACCTGCATCTCGTTCAGTTCGCTGTTGATGTCGCTCACGGAGACGACCCGGCGCCGCTGCTTCTCGAGCGTGATCTCCGAGCAGCCGAGCGTCAGGGCCATCTCGCCCGCCTCGGTGATGCACGAGACGCGGAGTTTTTCGCCGGGGCGGATCGACCCGAGTGCGCGGAAGACCTCGGGGGCCGACTCCTTGAGCTGGAGGATGTGGGTCATGCGCTGCAGTCCGAAGATCCGCAGGGCCTCGCCGTTGGCCTGGTAGACGCTGCCCGTATCGTTGATGGTGATCAGTCCTGTCTGGGCACACTCCATGATGAGCTGGTAGTAGCGTTCGCGCTCCTCGGCCCGCAGCTTCGTGCGGAGCAGGATTTCGCGGATGCGGTTGAGCGCGGCGTTGAGCATCGTGCTGTCCACCTTCGAGGGGTCCTCGTTGAAGCGGAACGTGAGGTCGTCGTTGTCGATGGCGTCGAACATGAAGGTGACGCGGCGCACCGAATCGCCGTAGCAGCGCAGGATCCGGCAGAACTCCAGCACCATGAGCGGGATGCTGACCAGCAGCAGCGGGTAGAGCTGCCGCGCGACCAGCCATCCGCTGGCCAGGGCCGCTGCGGCCAGCACGCCCGAATGGGCGATCATCGGGCCGTAGGCTATGCCTTTCGGTCGTTTCATAGGCCGTATCGTTTGATCTTGTTGTAGAGCGTCTGGCGGGTGATGCCCAGCTGCCGGGCCACCTCGGTCATGTTGCCGTTGCAGCGGGACATGGCCTGGGCGATCATCGAGCGCTCCATTTCGTCGAGGGTTGTGATGCCGGCTGCGGCCGGTTGCGGCTGCGCGGGGCGGAGCAGCAGCATCTCCGGGGTGATCGCCCGGCCGTCGCCGAGGATCACGGCCTTCTCGACCGTGTGCTGCAGCTCGCGGATGTTGCCCGCCCACGGGTAGGCCTCCATTGCGCTCCGGGCCTGCTCGTCGAACCCTTCGATCGCCTTGCCGTACTTGGCGGCATAGCGGCGCAGGAAGGCTTCGGCCAGCGGGAGGATGTCCTCGCGCCGCTGGCGCAGCGGGGGAAGGTCGATGTGGATCGTGTTGATGCGGTAGAGGAGGTCCTCGCGGAAGCGGCCCTCGGCCACCATGCCGTAGAGGTCGCGGTTCGTGGCCGAGATGAGGCGGATGTCTACCTTGACGGGCGTGTTGCTGCCCACGCGCACGATCCGTCCGCTCTGGAGTGCCGTCAGGAGTTTCGACTGCAGGTGCGGCGGGAGGTTGCCGATCTCGTCGAGGAAGAGCGTGCCGCCGTTGGCCGCCTCGAACTTGCCGGCCCGGTCTGCGCGGGCGTCGGTGAAGGCCCCCTTGACGTGGCCGAAGAGTTCGCTCTCGAAGAGCGTTTCGGGGATGGCTCCCATATCCACGGAGACCATCAGTTCGCGGTGGCGCGCCGAGCGGTTGTGGATCTCGCGGGCGAGCATCTCCTTGCCGGTGCCGTTCTCGCCCGTGATGAGGATGTTGGCATCGGTGGCCGCCACCTTCTCGACGATCTCGCGGATGCGCATCATGGCGGGACTCGTTCCCCAGAACATGGGCTCCTCCTGCGTCAGCTCGCGCTTGATCTCCTTCAGACGCTTCACCTCGCGTTGCGAGCGGGCCAGCGAACAGGCGTTGCGCAGGGCGGTGACCAGCCGTTCGTTGTCCCAGGGCTTGACCACGAAATCGACCGCCCCGTCGCGCATGGCCCGCACCGCCAGGTCGATGTCGGCATAGGCGGTGAAGAGCACCACCTTGACGTCGGGCCGGTTGCGTTGGATCTCCTGCAGCCAGTAGAACCCTTCGTTGCCGGTGTTGATCCCGGCCGTGAAGTTCATGTCGAGCAGCACGACGTCCACCGGCTCCCTGCGCAGGGTCGATATCAGCTGATTGGGCGACGGAAGCGTCAGCACACGTTCGAAATGGTTGCCCAGCAGCAGCTGCAGCGCTGCGAGGATGCTGCGGTTGTCGTCCACGACGAGCAGGGTTCCCTCTTTGGTCATAAGTCTTGCGTTTGGCCGGAGTCCGGTCCCGCCCCGGGAACGGGGCATTCCGGCAGTTCCGGGATGTTTCCCGGGGTTAAAATTAGTGCTTTGCCATCGAAAAAAATGCTTCTTGTCCACATTTTTTACGCGTGTGTCAATATTTTTTACACCTGGTGTTGCCGATATGAATAGTAAAATGCTGTATTGTAGTGTTTTGCGTTGTTTGGCATCGGGTTGGCAGGTAAACAGGGTGCAAACGAACCGTGAAATCCGTATGATATGAAACGAACGCTTCTGATAGTTTTGGTCACCATCCCGAGGATCCTCTTCGAGGTCTTTGCTTCCTCGGCCGCAGAACCCCCTGCGGCCCATCCCGGAGTCCCGGATCCGGACGTCTCGGCCGATTCGCTCGCCGTTGCCGTTCCCTCGGACGGAGCCGTTCCGGCGGGGGAGTCGAAGCCGATGACGCTCGACGAGTGCATGCGCTATGCCGTCGAGCACAGTCCGGCGGTGCGTCGTCAGGACTACACCAACCGCAGCTACCGGCAGGACTACATCGAGTCGGTTGCCGCGCTGGTCCCTTCGGTGAGCGGGACGGTCGGCGCCTCGACCAGCTTCGGCCGTTCGGTCGATCCCGAGACCAACACCTATACCGACGTCTCGAATTTCGACAACTCCTACTCCCTTTCGGGACAGATGCCCGTCTTTGCGGGCCTTACGCGCATCAACACGCTCCGGGCTGCCCGGGTGATGCGCAGCCAGGGGGTCGAGGAACTGCAGCTGGCCCGCGACGAGATCGCCCTGAAGACCATGGAGGCCTATTTCGATGCGGTCTACTACACCGAAAGCGTGCGTCTGGCCCGCGAGCAGCTCGAGACCAGCACGGCCGAGCTCGCGAAGAGCCGCAAGCTCTTTGAACTGGGGCTGAAGAGCGCTGCCGACGTGGCGGAGGTCGAGTCGCAGTGCGCCTCGGACGACTACCTTGTGACGCAGCAGGAGAACAACCTCGCGCTGGCCGAGATCGCACTCTCCGAGGCGATGAACTATCCGGCCGACCGGCCACTCCGCATCGTGACCGACCCGCCTGTCGAGACTCCGGCCGGGGTCGCACCCTTTGACGAAGTGCTCGATTACGCGCTGGAGAACAACCCCAAGGCCGTGGCCGCGCGCCACGACGTGCGCCACTCGCGGCTGCAGTTCTCCATCGCCAAGGGAAATCTCTATCCCTCGCTCTACGTCGGCGGCGGCTACTCGACCAACTTCTTCATGAGTCTCGACGACCGGTCGCTCTATGCCTCCTTCCCCGACCAGTTCCGCGACAACCGCGGCTACTACGTCTCGGCACAGCTGTCGATCCCGATCTTCGGGGGCCTTTCGCGCCGCACCTCGGTGAACCGCGCCCGCAACAGCTGGCGCATCGCCGAGCAGAACCGCATCGAGACGCTGCGCACCCTGCAGAGCGAGGTGGCGCAGGCCTACCAGCAGATGCTCGGCTACGGCAAGGAGTTCGTGCAGGCCTCGAAGAAGAGCGACGCCGCGCAGCTGGCCTACGAGGCCGTTTCGGGCAAGTACGAGCGCGGCATGGTTTCGGCCCTCGACCTGCAGACGGCGGCCGACCGGCTGCTCGAAGCCCGTTCGGAGCGGTTGCGCGCACGCCTGCAGTACATCGTCAAGGTGCGCCTGGTGGCCTACTACAACGGCGAGCCGCTGATCCGATAAACCCAGACAAAACGTTACGACCATGGATATTCGCATTGAAAAGAAAAAAGGGCTCCGGGCCCTCTTCACCCGGCGGGGCGTTCCCTACCTCGCAGGCGGTATTTTCCTTTTGTTCGTCGTGTGGCTGCTCGTGCGCGACCACTCCTCGACGCTGCGCGTCGATGCCCGGACGATCTCGGTCGGCGAGGTCGTGCGCGGGGAGTTCAACGACTACATCCGCGTCACGGGACAGGTGCAGCCCATCACGACCGTGCAGTTGAGCCCCCTTGAGGCGGGCATCGTCGAGCGGCTCGTGGTCGAGGAGGGCGCCTCGGTCCGCAAGGGCGACGTGCTCGTGGAGCTGAGCAACACGTCGCTGACGCTCGAGATCCTGAACAGCGAGGCCGAGCTGGCCGAGAAGCAGAACATCCTGCGCAATACGCTCATCTCGATGGAGCAGGAGAAGCTCGACCTGCGGCTCGACAAGGTGCAGCTGGATCTCGACGTTGAGCGCAAGCGCCGCACCTGGCAGCAGAACGAGGAGCTCTACCGCAGTAACCTCATAGCCCGCGAGGAGTGGCTCCAGTCGAAGGAGGACTACGAACTGGCCGACAAAAAGCGCGAGCTGAACATCGAGCGTCAGGTGCAGGATTCGCTCTACCGCACGGTACAGATCGAGCAGATGGAGGACAACCTCGAGAACATGAAGCGCAACATGCAGCTCATCCGCCAGCGGATCGACAACCTGCAGGTCAAGTCGCCGATCGACGGAGAGGTGGGGCTGCTCGACGTCGTGCTGGGGCAGTCGGTCTCCTCGGGGCAGAAGATCGGGCAGGTGAACGACCTGTCGGACTACAAGGTCGAGGCACAGATCGACGAGAGCTACATCGACCGCGTGCGTGCGGGGCTCGACGCCACCTTCGAGCGGCAGGACACCTCCTTCACGATGCGCCTTCGGAAGGTTTACCCCGAGGTGCGCAACGGACAGTTCCGCGCCGACTTCACCTTCGCGGGAGCCCATCCGCGCAACATCCGCAGCGGCCAGACCTACTACCTCCACCTCGAACTGGGCCAGCCGACCGACGCCGTCATCATCCCCCGCGGATCGTTCTACCAGACGACGGGCGGTGCGTGGATCTACGTCCTCGCGCCCGAGGGCGACCGGGCCTACAAACGCACGATCCGCATCGGGCGCCAGAACCCCCAATACTACGAGGTGCTTGAAGGATTGGAGCCGGGCGAGCACGTCATCGTCTCGGGCTACGAAAACTACGGTGCCAACGACGTGCTGATTCTCAACAAGTAAGTCTCTTCGCCCATGTTCCGCCAGTTAAATCTCCGTTCGTGGTTCACCTTCCTGAGCCGCAATCGCCTCTATACGGCCGTCAATTTCATCGGACTGGCCCTTGCACTGGCTTTTGTGCTGCTTGTGGCCGACTACACGGTCCGCCAGTTCACAGTCGATAACTACCAGACCAGGGCCGACCGCATCTATGCCGTCTGCTCCGAGGAGTCGGTGGCCAGCGGCTACTACCTTCAGAAACACCTCCGTGACCGTTACCCGGAGATCGAATCCACCTGTTCGGTAGCCTTCTTCGAGGATTCGGATGCGGGTACGACCCCCGTGGAGATCGGCCGGCTGAAGTTCCTCGCCTCGGTGCTCTATGCCGACACGACTTTCTTCCGGATGTTCGACTTCACGCTGCTCGAAGGTTCGCGCGAAGAGGCGCTCGCCGCCCGCGAGAACGTCGTCCTCTCGGAGTCATTCGCCCGCAAGGTCTTCGGGACGTTCAACCCGCTGGGGCAGACGCTCCGCGTGGACAACGACGAGCGTGTCTATGTCGTCAGCGGCGTGATGCGCGACATCGAGCGCTCGACGATCCCTGCGGCCGACATCGTCATGCGCGCCGAGCGTATCACCGAAACCAATGCGGCCAACGACGAACGCATGTCCAACAGCGGCGCCGGCGTTACGTTCCTGCTCGAACGCCAGGATGCCGACCTGCAGGCCAAAGTCCCCGACATGCTCTCCTTCTTCAAGGAGATCTATTGGCCCTATCAGGGGAATGTCGTCTCACAGGTGCGGCTCGTTCCGCTCCGCGAACTCTACTTCGATCCGGTCAATAACTCCAACAAACTGGCTCACGGCAGCCGCTCGTTCCTCCACATTCTGCTGGGTGTGGGGCTGGTGGTACTCGTCTTCGCCGTGATGAACTACATCAACCTCACGGTGGCACAGTCCGGCTTCCGGGCCCGCGAGATGGCGGCCCGACGGCTGCTCGGCGCCTCGCGCGGCGACATCTTCCTCAAGTGGATCCTCGAATCGACGCTCTTCTGTGCCGCCGCGTTGATCATCGCCTCGAGCATTGCGGAACTTTTCGTTCCGTGGGCCTCGCAACTCCTCGGCTCGAAGGTCGCGGTCTGGGGCGACATCTCATGGCCGGCAGCGGGCTGGTGCCTGTTCACCGTCGTCGTGCTGGGTGTGATCTCGGGATTGGTGCCGGCTCTGCTCGTGGCGCGTTATCAGCCCATCGACATTGTGCGCGGCACCTTCCGCCGCCATGCCAAGACGGTCTACGGCCGGGTGCTCATCGCCCTGCAAAATGTCATTACAATAGCCCTGCTTGCCGCCTCGATCGCCATCGGACTCCAGATCCGCCATCTGGTGAACGCCCCGCTGGGATACGAGACGCGCGACATCCTCAATATCGGGACCGACATTTTCCCCGACCGGAGTGCGATGCGCCGCTTCTGCGATGCGCTGCACTCGCAGCCCGAGGTCGAGGCCGTCGGGCTCGGATGCGGAACGCCCCACGACCGCGGCAACAACAATACCATCGCGTATGGCCCCGACCGGATGGTCTCGTTCCAGGTCTTCATCGGCGACTCGACCTATTTCCGGATTCTGGGTCTCGAACGGTTGCGTGACAACCATGTGGCCGTTGCCGCCGAGAGTGCCGCATCCCGAAACTTCTGGGACTCGAATGTCTGGTACATCAACCAGTATGCCCTGCGCGAGTTGGGCATTGCAGAGGATGCTCCCGAATTCAAGGTAGGCGAAGACCTTTCCTATCCGGTTGTCGTTGCGGGCATCTACCGCGACTTCCAGGTCGGCACGGCGCTCGATGCCCCGACCTCGGCGCTGCTGCGCGAGGTGAACGATCCCGACGGATTCTATCCCTGGAACATCCTCGTGAAGACCCGCGGGGATCATGCTGCGGCCTACCGCGTGGCCGAGGAGCTCTTCCGGCAGACAACCGACGGCGGCTCCTTCGCCGCCCGCTACCTGACGGACGAGATTGCCGACGACTTCGCCGCGCAGCGGCGCCTGCTGCGCATCATCGGGCTGTTCACCCTCGTGGCGCTGCTCATCTCCTCGCTGGGGCTCTTCGCCATGGCGGCCTACTACATCCAGCAGAAGCGTCAGGAGATCGCCGTGCGCCGCGTCTTCGGGGCTTCGCGCCGCGAGATGCTTGCGCGACTGGTGCGCAGCTTCATGACGCTCGTGGGCGTAGCCTTCGTCATTGCCGTGCCGATCGCCGCCTGGGGGCTGGGCCGCTGGTTGGAGGAGTACAGCGTGCGCATCGCCCTTTCGCCGTGGATTTTCTTCGCTGCGGGACTCTTTGCGGCCGTCGTGGCGTTGCTTTCGGTCGGATGGCAGAGCCGCCGTGCCGCCGATGCCGACCCCGTCGAATCGCTCAAAAACTGATCTGAACCCTTGTGTATTATGAAAATCGCGTTCCATAACTTCCTTACCACGCTGCGGCGCTACAAGGTCTCGTCGCTGCTCAACATCGTCGGCCTGACGCTCGCCTTCACGGCCTTCTACGTCATCATGGTGCAGGTGCGTTGGGAGATGACCTTCAACCGCGCCATTCCCGACGCCGGGCGTATCTACCTTGTGGCGCCCTGCTCGCCGTTCGACGAGACGGGCCTTTCGATCAATTCGCCGCGGCCCGAGAGCGAACAGCTCATCGCTCAGTCGCCCGAAATAGAGGCCGGCGGCTGCATCCGGATATGGTATTGGGAACAGCCGGTCTGGGTGCGCCGGGGCGGTGACCTGCTCCGCCTTCAGGGGGCGTTCAACGAGATATCGGCCGGTTTTGTCGAGGCTTTGGGTCTGAAAACCATCGAGGGGGACCTGAAGGCGCTGTCGCGGCCCAACACGGTGGCTCTTGCTCGTTCGCAGGCCGACCGGCTCGGCCTGCGCGTCGGCGACGTGCTCTGGTTCGGCGACGAGGAGAACCGACGTCCCGAGGTGCAGAAGGAGGTGGTGGCCCTCTACGAGGATTTCCCGGCAAACAGCTCCTTTGCCCGCATCGTCGGCCTTGTCGATGTCGGCGATCAGGATCTCGACTCGCCGAACAACTGGAACGACTGCTATTTCGTCCGCCTGCATGCAGGGGCCGACCCCGATGCGGTTGCGCGGCGCTGGTCCGAGCTCCACCTCTCGATCTACCGCGACTACCTCGAGCGCATGGCCTCGGTCTGGGGCGAGGAGATCAGCGAGGAGGAGCTGAACGATCCGCGCGCCTGCGCGCTGCTTCCGCTCGACGGACTCTATTTCGACCGCCGTATTGCCGGCGAAGCGGACGACTTTCCGATCGGTTCGGCCACGCTGACCTATTCGCTGCTGAGCGTCGCGATGCTCATCATCCTGATTGCCCTGATCAACTTTGTCAATTTCTTCTTCGCGCTTGTGCCCGTGCGGCTGCGGGCCGTCAATATCCTCAAGGTCTTCGGGGCCCCGACCCGCTCGCTGCGGTTCAGCTTCCTGTTCGAGGCTTTCGGCTTCATGCTCCTGGCACAGCTCTGTGCCTGGTATGTGGCCATCGCGCTGAAGGGCACCGAATTCGCCTCGTATGTCAGCAGTTCGCTCGCGCTGGGCGACAACCTTCCCGTGCTGGGTATTTCGCTTGGCGTTTCGCTTGTCGCGGCGTTCGTTGCCGGAAGTTTCCCGGCATGGTATATCACCTCGTTCAATCCGGCGATGGCCGCCAAGGGGTCGTTCGTCGGTTCGACGGCGGGCCGACGTTTCCGCACGGCACTGCTCGGCGTACAGTTCATCGTCGCGATCGGACTGATCGTCTTCTCGGTCTGCACGCTGCTGCAGCAACGCTACGTGCGCCGCTTCGACCTGGGCTTCGACCATGAACAGGTGCTGACGTTCTATTTCCCCTCGTCGAAACTCTCCAATCCCGACTCGTTCGATACCTTTGCCTCCTCGTTGCAGGCTGATCCGCAGATCGCCGGCGTCACGGCATCCGGAAATCGCTTCGTAGCAGAGGCCATTTCGGTCTTCGGGCGCAAGATCAACGACGAAGAGGTCGGCATCCATGTCCGCTTCGTCCGCAGCAACTTCCTCGATGTGCTGGGCATTCCGGTCCTTGCCGGCGAGGATTTCCGGCCCGAGCACGACCGCGACTCGACGGCGCGCTTCATTGTCAATGACCTGCTTGCCCGCAAAGGACTCAAGGTCGGCGGCCGGCTGGACGAGGGAGAGGTGATCGGCATCTGCCCCGACATCCACTACCGCCCGCTGCAGTATCTCACCGAGCCCTTCGCCTTCGTTACGGGTACCTGCTGGCAAACGCGCATGTCCCGCTTCTACGTGCGTCTGGCCGCCGGGTTCGACCTCGATGCTGTCTGTGAGGGAATCCGGGAGAAGGCCCGCAAATTCGATCCCGACAGCGAGGTTGCCGATTTCCGGTTCTTCGACGAGGAGATCAATGCCCATTACGCCCGCGAGCGGCGCATCACGACCATCGTCGGGCTCTTCACGGTGTTGGCCGTCGTCATCGCCCTGATGGGCGTCTTCGGCATCGTGCTCTTCGAGACACAGCACCGCCGCCGCGAGGTGGCTATCCGCAAGGTGATGGGCGCCACGACCGCCGAGGTGCTCCGCCTCTTCAACCGCCGCTATGTCGTGCTGGTTACGGTCTGCTTCATCCTTGCCGCGCCGGTCGGCTTCTGGATCGTGGACCGCTGGCTTGCGTCGTTTGCCTACCGCACGCCGATCCACTGGTGGGTCTTCGCCGCGGCCTTCGTCGTCGTGCTGCTCGTTACGGTGGCGACCGTCACCTTCTGCTCGTGGCGCACGGCCGACGAGAATCCCGCCGATTCCGTTAAATCCGAATAATCAAAACAAATTCCGCATATGAAAATCGCTCTGCGAAACTTCCTCACGACGCTGCGGCGCTACAAGGCCTCGTCGCTGCTCAACATCATCGGCCTGACGCTGGCCTTCACGGCCTGCTACATCATCCTGGTGCAGGTCCGCTGGGAGATGACCTACAACCGGACGCTCCGGGACTCGGAGCGCATCTATCTGATCGAAACCACCGACTGGTATGAGCCCGGAGCCTGGCAGTCATGGATTAATCGACCTCTCTCCGAACGGCTTATCTCCTCGACTTCGGCCATCGAGGCCGGAGGCTGCTCCTGGAGCGGCTTCGGCCCCACGGTCGTGCTGCGCGAAAACGCCTCGAAGATGGGTTACGACCGCTTCAATACCTATTCGGGCTTCATTTCGCTGTCGCTGCTCGACGTCTTCGACTTCCAACCTGTGGCGGGCGACGTCCACGACCTGAAACGCGCGCAGAGCGTCATCATCTCGCGCTCGACGGCCGAACAACTGGGCGTCGGTATCGGCGACATGATCTGGTGCGACACCGAACAGCCTTCGGCTGAAAATGCCTACGAAGTGGTGGCTGTCTTCGAGGATTTCCCTCAGAACTCGCTGCTGGCCGACTGCAAAATGGCCATGGATCTGGGCGACCGGTCGCTCGATGAACCCTCGGAATGGAGCTACAACTACTTTGTCCGGCTCCAGCCCGGAACCGACCCCGGCGCAGTAGCCGACGGGTGGGAAAAGTTCTTCATTGAAATGAATCCCGGAGAGGCCAACGAGGAGGGGCATCTCGACACGGATCCCGTCCGTCTGTCGTGCATCCGCGACCTCTATTTCGAGTCCGACAGCCGCGTGCCGTGCGCCCAAGGGTCGCTCGTAACGACCTATACACTGCTGGGCATCGCGCTGCTGGTCATTGCGCTGGCCTTCATCAACTTTGTCAATTTCTTCTTCGCGCTGGTGCCCGTCCGCATCCGCACGGTCAATACCTTTAAGGTTTTCGGCGCCCCGAACTCCTCGCTGCGCTTCGGCTTCGTTTTCGAGGCCGTGGGGCTGGTCGTCATCGCCCTGCTGCTGGCGTGGTACCTCTCCTTCGCCATCCAGAGCACCGAACTGGCCAGCTACATCTCCGCACCGCTGAATCTGGCGCAGAACCTTCCGGTTATCGGCATTCTGCTTGCCGTGGCGGTGGTCATGGCCCTTGTAGCGAGCCTCTATCCGGCGTGGTATATCACCTCGTTCCCGCCCGCCATGGTGGTCAAGGGGGCCTTCTCGGGCACAGCCGGTGGCCGGCGGCTGCGCACGCTGCTGCTGGGCTTCCAGTTCACCATCTCGATGGGGCTCATCATCGCCACGGGATTCATCCTCCTCCAACACAACTTCATGCTGCGGCAGGAGATGGGCTTCGACCGCCGCAACATGATGGCTGTGCAGCTCTCCGAAAAGGCTGCGTTGGGCTACGACGCCCTGCGCAACCGGCTGCTGGCCGATCCGCGCGTGGTCGATGTCACGGGAGCCGAAGGCCGTCTGGTAAGTGCCAACAGAATGTCGTGGGGGCGTCGATATAAGGATGAACCCATCATCCTGCAGGCCTACATCGTCCGTTGGAACTTCCTCAAGATGATGGGTATTACCATTACCGACGGCCGCGATTTCCTTGAATCGGACGAACACAAGGAGACCGGCATGCTGATTTGCAACGAGGCTGCCCGCAATGAATACAAACTCGAACTGGGTGATGAGATCGGCGGATTCTGCGGCAACGACCCGTTGGTGGGTGTCTGCGCAGATTTCCACTTCCGGCCGATGCAATACAACGTCGTTCCCTTCGTCTTCTATGTCATTCCCGAGGAGATGTCACACAAGAACGGTGGCCGTGCATCGCAGTTGCTCTACCTGCGCTACCGTCCCGAGGCCGACGTGGAGGGTGTGGCCGACTACCTGCGGCAGTGCATTGCCGAGACGGATCCGCACCTGACGCCGGGCGAGATCCAGATCCGCACCTTCGAGGAGGAGCTGGGCCAGGAATATGCCAAGGAGCGGCGGCTGGCCACGGTTGTGGGGCTCTTCACGCTGCTCTCGGTGGTCATCGCCCTGATGGGCGTCTTCGGCATCGTGCTCTTCGAGACGCAGCACCGCCGCCGCGAGGTGGCCGTGCGCAAGGTCATGGGGGCTACGACGGGCGAAATTCTCCGGCTGTTCAACCGCCACTACATTCGGCTGGTTGTCGTCAGCTTCGTGATTGCCGCGCCGTTGAGCCTCTGGATCGTCCACCGCTGGCTTGCGTCGTTTGCCTACCGCACACCGATCCACTGGTGGGTCTTCGCCGCGGCCTTCGCCGCCGTGCTGCTCGTGACGATCGGAACCGTCACCTTCTGCTCGTGGCGCACGGCCGACGAAAATCCTGCCGACTCCGTGAAATCCGAATAACCGAAATGCAAAAACAGAACATCTTACTTAAAAAACATCTGATATGGCTATGCTGAAAGTAGAGAACCTCCGCAAGGTTTTCCGTACCGAAGAGATCGAAACCATCGCCCTGAACGGCGTGTCGTTCGAAGTGAACGAAGGCGAGTTCGTCGCCATCATGGGCCCCTCGGGCTGCGGCAAATCGACGCTGCTCAACATCCTGGGCCTGCTCGACAACCCCACGTCGGGAAGCTACCGCCAGCTCGACCGCGAGGTGGCCGCGCTCCGCGAGAAGGAGCGCACCTCCTTCCGCAAGGGCAACATCGGCTTCGTTTTCCAGTCGTTCAACCTCATCGACGAACTGAACGTCTTCGAGAATGTCGAACTGCCGCTGATCTACCTGCGAGTGAAGGCTTCGGAGCGCAAGCGCCGCGTGAACGAGATCCTGAGCCGCATGAACATCTCGCATCGCGCCGAGCATTTCCCGCAGCAGCTCTCCGGCGGCCAGCAGCAGCGTGTGGCCATCGCCCGCGCCGTGGTGGCCAACCCGAAACTGATTCTTGCCGACGAGCCCACCGGAAACCTCGACTCGAAGAACGGACAGGAGGTGATGGAGCTTCTCTCGGAACTGAACCGCGAAGGGACGACCGTTATCATGGTGACCCACTCGCAGTACGACTCGACCTTCGCCCACCGTGTGCTGCACCTGTTCGACGGCGAGCTGGTCAAGGACCTCACCAACCGCATGTGACCGCTGCAGGACAAACGACGGGGCCGGATCGCTTTCAGACGATCCGGCCCGTTTTCCGTTGTCTTGTCCGGCCGCCGCCCGGGAGGGCGGCCTCCCTTACGGTTGCTGCCGGGTGTTGCGCGCGGCTATTCTTCCTTTGCCGCGTTCAGGTCGAGCATCTTGATGAAGTATCCGCCGACGACCGAGCGGGCCATGAAACCGCGGCGGTTGGGCTTGTCGGTATAGACCCAGTCGGACATCGGTACGCGGTCCACCGTTTCGTTCATGAAGTCGTAGAGCGGCGAGATGAATGCCTCGAAGGTGGCCGGGTCCTCGGCCAGCGTGGCCGTCCAGACGATCCAGTCGGTCTTCGTGTAGGTCTCGCGGCTGTCGAGCGGGAGTCCGTAGCGGTTCTGCCGTGTGAGGTAGTAGTCGATCTCCTTTCGGGCGATCGAATCGGGGAAGATGCCGAGCCCGAGGAGCTTGTCCCAGACGATGTTATACTTCTGGCTCCACGTGCCGGGCTTGTCGAACGTCAGGCGGTAGTGGTTGCCGTCGTCGGCCATTTCGGCCCAGCGGGCGGCCATTTCGCGTGCCTTTGCGGTGTAGCTCTGCGCCACGTCGTCCTTGCCGAGCATTTCGGCCATGCGCCCGTAGGCGGCAATGCCGAGGATCGCCTTGATCGAGAGGTTGGCATTGTGGGCGAAGTGTCCGGCGAAGTCGTCGGTGCAGAGCTGGTTCTCGGGGTCGAGGCCCTTCTCCACAAGGTAGTCGGTCCAGGTCGTGAGCGTCTCCCAGTGCTTTTCCGCATAGTCGGCATTGCCCTCCGCGGCGCATACGGCCGCCGTCAGGATCAGCATGTTGCCGCCCTCCTCGACGGGCATGTCGCCTTCGTAGGTCTGGCCGTTGGCCCGGGGGTAGGTCCCGACGTCGTGGGCCGGGAAGGGCTTGGTCCAGCGTCCGCTTTCGCTGTAGTCGAAGATGTGGTTCATCATGCCCTTGGCCAGTTCCGGGTTGTAGAGCAGGTACATCGGGGCCGAAGGGTAGGTGATGTCCACCGTGCCGATCGAGCCGTTGCTGTTGTTCTCCTTCGAGAAGAAGCGCAGCTCGCCGTCGGGTCCCTTCACCAGCTTGTGCGCGGCGAACGACTGCCTGTAGGCCAGGGCGCACAGTTCGGCATACTTCCGGCCTCCGGCCTCCGTGGCCCGGGTCATCAGTTCGCGGTCGAAGGCACAGCAGCGTCCGATCAGTTCGTCGTACTCTTCGTGGGCGGCGCGGAACTCGTCCACGATCGTGCGGTCGCCCGCAGCGTTCCAGTAGGGACGCAGGTTCTCGCCGAAGTATTGGATCGAGTAGATGTCGTCGTAGCCGATGAGCCATTTTCCGCGGGCCTCTTTCGTCGTGCCCAACTTGCGGGTGAAGGCCATCGTGGCCCGCTCGTTTTCGCCCTTTGCGGCATCGGGTGCCGGTGTCCCTTCCACAAAGGCGCGGCGCAGCTCCTCGCTGGTCCCGAGGCTTGCCGAGGTGGCGGCGTCGGCCTCCGTGGCGAGGAGGAAGTAGCCCCAGTCGATGCGCAGGTCGTCGCCGCTCTTGGCCAGGATGTTCTGCTCCTTGCTGCCGGCCTTGACGAAGAGCAGCCCCTGCTGCTCGAAACGCTCGCCGACCGACTCCTGATAGGGTTGGTCGAGCGCCCAGCGGGGCGATGCCTCGAGGTAGAGCTCCGTGTCGTGAGCCTTGCCGTCGTTCGACGTTATGGTGTAGGAGATGTAGTTCACCGGACGGCTGATCAGCTCCAGGTCTTCGGGCATGAGGGGTGCGGTGAACGTAAGGCGCAGGTCCACGTCGCCGCACGTGAACGTGTAGCGGGTCTGCGTGGCCTGTACGTCCACGCCGGTCTGCGCGGCCGTCCTCTCGAGCAGCGTGTGCTGCTCCTTCTGCACGAGCAGTCCGAAGTCGAGCAGCCCGTTGGCCACCGGGTTCCAGCAGTGTGCGGCGATCAGGTTTTCGCCCTTCGCGAGGCTGCGCACGGCCTCCTCGGGGAGCTTCACCACGGCGTTCTTGTTGCACGTGGCTCCCGTCTCATGCACCTTGATGCCGTTGATGTAGAACTCGGCGTTGTCGTCGTTCGAGAACTCCATGTAGACCGTGCGTCCCTCGAGCGGCTCGTCGAGCGTGAAGGTGCGGCGCACCCAGATGTGCTCGTCCGTCCAGTCGGTCTGTGCGGTCGGTTCGTTGATCTTCGTGCCGAAGGCGCCGCGGGCGCTCTTCCATGCCTTGTCGGCGAATCCCGGGCGCTGCCATCCCTCGGCGGGCTCCGCCGTTGTGTAGCGTCCCTCCCAGGCTCTCTGCTGCGAGGTCGGCACCACGGGGGTCATCTCCACCTCTTCGGTGCCCATGAAACGGTAGGGGATGCCGTCCACCTTGAGTACGCCGATCAGCGGGAAGTCCTTCCCGGTCCAGTGTTTCACGGGACCGTCATAGAGGTTGTCGGTCATCGACCATGCGCTGGTGTAGGGGTCGATCGTCACGAGCGGGTAGGCCGGAGCGCGGAGTGTGCTCGCGATTGCGTCGTGCTGCGCCGCCTCGTGCCCGCAGCCGGCCGTGAGGGCGGCTGCAGCGCAGAGCGGCAGTAAAAGGAATCTGTTCATCGTTCTTTTCCGTGTGGGTTTGTGTGTTCGTTTACCAGGTGATCCGCACCGATACGCCGTCGGGGTTGTTCTCGAAACGGATCAGGCAGGTGCGTGTCGTTTCGTCCCAGCAGCCGTCGGTTGCCGTTGCGCGTCCGTCGATCAGGATCTGTTTCGGGCATTCGGGCAGCAGCACGCGCGAGACGTTGGTCGTGTTCACGGGACTCTTGGCCACGAAGGCGTAGGAGCGCTTGCCGTGCTGCTCGTCGTAGATGCGGCTTGCCGAGGCCAATACGCGGGCTTTCCGGGGATTCTTCACCCGATCGACGTTCAGGAAGAAGCCCTGTTCTCCGGGGGCGATCTCGCGCGACCGGCATACCGGCAGTTCGGGGTCGAACAGGTCAATCAGACGGCCCTCGATTCGCACCGGTTCGTCGCTTACGCTCTCATCGAGTACGGCGACCAGGTCGTAGGTGCCGCGCTCGAGGCGGAAGTTGTTCTTGAAGACCAGCTCGCCGCCGCGGGCCTTGCCCTCATAGAGCCGCTTGACCGTTTCGACCAGCGGGGCGTCGCCGCCTTTCTCGAGAACGAACTCCTTCGGGTCGTTGCGCAGGATGCAGACCGTGCCCTTCCCGCAGGCATACTCCCCGGCCTCGGGGGCGGAGCCGATGCCCAGCAGTTCGAAGAGGTGGTCCGACGGGGCCGCGTATGCGTTCCCGTTCTGGTTCCACCACTCCGCGACGCGCTGGAACGGGTCGTCGTCGCGGCCGCTGTAGACCAGCACGCCGCCCCGGCGCACCCATGCGGCGAGGTGTTCGTGCGCCTCGGGATCGAGCGGCTTCATGTTCGAGTAGGACATCAGCAGCACCTTCGTGTCGGCCAGCGCCTCGGGGTAGGCGAGGTTCTCGATGTGGACCGTTTTCACGGGCACGCCGCGCTTGAGCAGCGGCAGGGCCTGGCCGTAGAAGTTGGCCAGCTGCGGATCCTCGTATCCGTCGTGGGTCGGGAAGCGCTGGAACATCAGCGAATTGGCCATCAGGATGCCGATGCCGCCGCTTCCCGATACCTTCGTCCGGGTTGCGGGCATGTCGTTCAGCGTGTTGATCATCACCTGCATCTGCGTGGAGTAGTGGCGCGGGATGCGCTCCTTGCTCTCGCTGTCGGGACTGGTGCGGTACAGCCCCTCGTAGATGCGCTCGGGCCACGGCATCACCTCATAGTCGGCGATGTTCGGGTAGAGCAGCTGCGCGGTGAATGTGGCCTGGTAGTTCCGCTTGTAGTCGGCCCAGTCGCGCGGCCAGTCCTCGATCGGGTCGGTCAGGAAGAACATCTTGCGGCCGGTCGGTGCGGTCATCGACTCCATCGATCCGTATTCGAGGTAGGCCGTCTCGAAGACGCGCTCGCGGAGCCTTCCGTCGTAGTAGTTCGGCTCGCGCGAGGTGCCGGTCCAGACCTGGGCGATGTAGCCGTCCACGCACGGCAGCGAGGCCAGACTCGCCTCCGGACTGACGATCTGCCACTGCGAGTAATTGACCAGCGAGTGGGTCGGGACGTAGCACTTCACATCCATCCCCTTGCTGCGGCCGTACTCCTTGGCGAAGGTGAAGACCTCGCGCAGGGCATTGTAGTAGAGCTGGTACTTGAGCTTGTTGGCCAGGTAGGTGTTCTCGGGCGATTCGTGCTGGGGGCGCCACTCGGTGCCGTAGTACTTTTTCCATTCCCTCTTGAAGGCCTCGCTGTAACCCGCGCGGGCCCAGAACTCGGGCTCCTCCATGAAGATGGCGTCGATGCCGGCGTCGATGACCCGTTTCACGTGGCGCTCCTTCATGTAGGTCAGGTAGTTGTCGGTCGGGACGATGTAGGGCACCAGATGTCCGTGCCAGATGGTGTCACCGCTGCGCTGCACCTGTCCTTCGTCGAGGTGGGGACGTCCGTCCCACTCGCCGGTGAAGTAGTCCTTGTATTCGCCCCAGGCGATTCCGGTCATGAAGTGCACCGTGTATCCGCGGTCGCGCCACGAGCGGACGCGGTATTCGAAATTGCGGTTGCCGTCTTTGTCCGAGGGGTTGCCTCCGACGCCGTATACCATCACGGCATCGGCGCGGTTGTCGATTGTGGGCCTCCATTCGCGGGAGGTCTGGAAGGTGGTCTTCACCTTCCGGTCCGTCTGGGCCTGCGCCGGAGCAACGAGCGCCGCGGCGGCCAGACACAGGATGGCTGCGTGTAGATTCATCATGTCGGTTCTTTGGGATGTTTGTCGGTTCGTATCACAAAATTAAGGTTTAAAACCGGATTTCCGGTCTTAAACCTTAATCTTGTATCCTCTGTTTACGGGATCATCACCTCGACGGGTGCACTGTAGTTCCAGCGGCGGGTTCCGCTGCCCTTCGGGGTGTCGTAGTTGATGCGGGCGGCGGCGCGGATGAAGACCTTGCGGCCCGAGGGGATCGTGCCGAGCGACTTGATCGTGACGGGCTCGCCGAGCAGCGACTCGAACTCCGATCCGCTGTATTCGATCTTGTTCGACCAGCGTTCGTCGCGGGCGCGGTATCCGACCGTCGAGGAGTAGCTGACGAAGAGCTGGATGTCGGTGACGTTCTGGAAGCTGTCGTCGTAGCTGCCCATCGGTTCGATCTTCTCGCGGAAGATATCCTCCGAAACGCCGCGCGTCACGCGCACGCGGGCCGTGATCTTGCCGTTGCTGACCATCGGGTCGCCGACGAATTCGACGTTGAGGAACGGTTCGACCTCAAAACGGACCTCGGTCACGCCCTTGATCTCCATCTCCTTCGATTCGTCGGCCAGGGGAATGCCCTCCTCGGTCTCGCGGATGAGCGGGATGAACGGTCCGTCCACCTCGATCAGGTAGGTTCCCTTGAAGAGTTTCGTGTTCTGGAACGTGCCGTCGGGGCGGCAGTAGAAGTCGGGGTTGGGCTGTACGTTGGGGCCCCAGCTGAGCTCGGTCAGCCGGACGCGGATTCCCTCGGAACCCTGATCCGTGAGCACGGGATTGCCCGTGGCCTTGTCCACGACCTCTCCGCGGAGCGTCTCGCCGGGAGCCTCGTAGTTGTCCACTTCGAAGAGTTCGCACGAGCAGAGCGCAAGCGATGCGCAGCATGCGAGTGTATGCAACAGGTATCTTTTCATCTTTTTCATGAGTTTCGTGAAACGGTTATCGGTTCGGTTGCTGGTCGATGTAGGAGCTCTTGCTCACCTCGCCGCTCGGGATGGCGAAGTAGTAGTCCAGGATGCTGAACGACGGGGTGAAGCGCGATACCCAGTGGAAGTGGGCGTCGAAGAACCACTTCCCGGCCTGGGTCGAGAAGAAGGGATAGAGCCCGCGGAAACGGTAGCTGGCGTTGTTGCTGTAGGTGTTCTTGTCGCGCGTCTCGCCCCAGAAGCCGTCGCGGCCCTCGTAGTGCCATACTCTCCAGCGGCGGAGGTCCCACTTGGTCTTGTGCTCGAAGGCGAGCTCCTTGCGGCGCTCCTTGCGCACGATGTTGCGGCCTTCGGTCGTGGGCTGTATGTTCGACTCGAGCAGTTCGGCTCCGGCACGTTCGCGGATCTCGTTCACGGCGTCGGTGGCCACCTGCATCAGGTCCGAACCGTCGGGCGACGGCTCTCCGGCCAGCGCCAGCTCGACGGCTGCCTCGGCGGCGTTGAGCATCACCTCGGCATAGCGCATCAGGATGAACGGCTGGTCCGACTTGCCCTCGTCGGGCGTGAACGACGGGTCATCCTTGAGGTACTTGCGCAGGTAGAGTCCCGTCACGGTTGCCTCGCCGTTGTTGTAGAACGGACCGTTGGCTCCTGCGGCGGTCATTGTCGAGCCGTTGTATTCGACCTTCTCCTGCTGGCTGTCCGCATTGGGCGAGAGGTAGAGCTGCTTGTTCGAAGCGTCGGTGTAGAGCGAGAGCTTCTCGTAGGGCGTCTCGTAGGAGTTGTACGAGTAGTCGCTGAAGAAGGGCTTGATCGGGGTGCTTCAGGTGTATACGCCGGCGCGGACCTCGATCTCCTGGCTCTTGAACTGGTCGCCGGGGAAGATGACGTAGGCGCGCAGACGGGGCTCGGCGTTCTTGAAAAAGTCCATCGGCGAGTCGTAGAGCAGGTAGTTGCCCTGGGCGTTCGACACACCGTCGGTGACACGCACCGTACCGTCGTCGTAGCGGTCGAATCCGTCGAAGAGTTCGAGGAAGTCGAGCGTGGGACAGGTTCCGGCCGACAGCGGGCTGCGGAAGATGTAGGGCGAGCTGTAGGCGTCGAGTCCGTGGGTCATGGTCGGGTAGGAGTACTGCTTGACCAGGATGTTCTCGGGGCTGCTCAGGTCGCTGAACATCTCCACCATGTTCTGGTACTGCGCTTCGGGATCTCCGGCCGCCCACTTCTTCTTGTAGAGCGAGTAGCCGCCTTCGGTCATCACCTCGCGGGCGGCCTTGTAGGCCTCGCGGAAGTAGCGTTTCGAGGCGGCCTCCCACGTTCCGGCATCGAATCCGATGACGCGCACGCCGGTCTTCTCGCCCAGTCCGGTCAGACGGCCCGATACCGTCTCATTGTATTTGGCCACACAGCCGGCATAGAGCATGGCCTCCGACTTGAAGGCCAGAGCAACGTATTTGTTGGCATAGCCCTCCTTGAGGCTGGTGGTGTTGAGCAGCCGGGCCGCATTGTCGAAGTCGGCGAGAATCTGGTCCCAGGTCTGCTCCTCGGACGAACGGGCCACCTCGAGTTTGTCCGAGCTGGCGGGGTACTCGATGACCCGCGTCACCAGCGGAATGCCGCCGAACCGACGCGCCATGGCATAGAAGACCATCGCGCGGACGAAATAGGCCTCGCCGAGGTAGTGGTTATAGGTGACTTCGGCGAAGTTGCTCTGGAAGTCGGGCAGCCGCTCGAGCAGGTAGTTGGCATCGCGCAGCGTGGTGAATGCCGTTCCCCAGTAGGGGGTGTCCTCGCCGGTGAAGGCCGAGCCGAGGTCGCTGGCGCGGTTCAGCGCCTCGCCGGTTCCCTCGATGCCGAGGGCTCCCAGCCACGAGTTGAAGTTGAGGCCCCATTTGGCCATGTACTTGAAGTCCTCGAAGGGCATGTAGCTGTACATGCGGGCCATGTAGATGTTCATTCCCGACTCGCTCGACATGAGGTCGTTGTCCGAGACGAAGTTTTTCGGGGCGATGTTCAGATCGACGCACGAGGTCAGGCAGCAGACGGCCAGCAGTGCGGATATGATCGTTTTTTTCATTGCTTTCGGTTTAATGTTCACGGTAGAGGATTTAGAACGAGAGCGAAAGACCGAGCGTGTAGGTCCTGTTCAGCGGGTACATGCGGCCCAGGTCATCGTCCGGGTGTTCCGGATCGACGAACTTGACGCCGGTGATCGTGAACAGGTTGTATGCGTTGGCATAGACGCGCAGGCTCATCGTCGATACGCGCTTGAACTTGGGCAGCGTGTAGCCGATCTCGATGCTCTTGAGACGCAGGTACGACGTGCTCACGCGGTTGAACTCCGAGTTGCTCTTCGGGTAGTGGCCCGTGTATCCGTAGTATCCCTCGACCCATTCCGTTTCGGGATCGTAGGGGTCGGCGTTGGGATCGACGGGATGCCATCTGTCGAGGTACTGCTCGAGGGTGCCGCCGCCGTTCGATCCCCAGATCGAGTAGAGCGGCTCCTTGTACTCCATCGAGCCGAGTGCCGAACCCTGGAACAGCAGCGAGAGGTCGAAGTTGCGGTACGTGGCGTCGAAGCTCAGGCTGAAGTTCATCCATGGGGTCTGGTCGAAGGCGAACGGGTGCTCGTCAAGCGAGTTGATCTCGCCGTCGCCGTTCCAGTCCACATACTTGTAGTCTCCGGGCAGGACGTCGCGGTCCTTGTAGATGTTGTACGACCAGATGTCCTCCCAGCTTTCGTAGCGGCCGGCCGATTCGTAGCCGAACTGTATGCCCTGGTAGCGGTGCGTCAGGTTGTCGTTGCGCCAACGGTCGTAGGAGTTGCCCCACGGACCCTTCTCGGAGGCGGTCAGGTACTTGTTGCGCGTGATCGTGGCGATGGCCTTGATGTTGTAGGCGAACTCCCCGATGCGGTTGCGGTGGGTCAGCTCGAGCTCGAGGCCGAACTGGCGGTCGCTGTCGAGGTTTTCACGCGGGGCCGAGGCGCCGACCACCGTCGGCAGGTCGCCCGAGCGGCGTGCGAACATGCCCTTGCGGTAGCGGTTGAAGTAGTCGAGCGAGAAGCCGAACAGGCCGTTCCAACCCTCGAAGTCCACACCGATGTTGAACGTGTGGGAGGTGTACCACGTGATATTCTCGTTGGGCAGGGCGAGCGGGGTGGCGGCATAGACGAATTCGCCGCCGAAGATGTAGCCCGGGGCATACTGGTTGTAGTATCCCTTCTCGGCGTTGCCGCTCGTGGAGGGATAGGTGTATCCCGTGGCCCAGTCGTACTGCAGGTCGCCGTCGTCACCGAGCACGCCGTAGCTGGCGCGGAGCTTCAGCTGGTCGATGAACGAGAAGAAGTCGCTGTTCTTGATGAACGGCTCTTCGGAGATGCGCCATCCGGCCGATACCGAGGGGAAGAAGCCCCACTGGTGTCCCTTGGCGAACTTCGACGATCCGTCGTAGCGGAACTGCGCCTCGATCAGGTAACGGTTGTCGAAGTCGTAGTTCACACGGCCGATGAGTGCCTCGTTGGCCAATTCGTAGATGTCGTTGTAGCTGCTCGACATGCCGCCCAGCTGGCCCGCATCGACACCGGCCATCAGGTAGGGCGAGCTGTAGGCCAGGTCGCGCTGTGCGTAGAAGTTGTCGCCGATGCGCTTCTGGACCTCCCAGCCGACGAGTCCGCTGACGTGGTGCCGGCCGAAGGTGCGGTCGTAGTTGATGACGAACTGTCCGAGCACCTGCTGCTTGCTGTACTGCTCGCGGCGCAGCTGGCTCGGCGAGCTGCCGTTGTAGACGATGTGGTTGTAGGAGTCGGTGTCCTCGTCATAGGCATAGAGGTAATACTCCTTGCGGTAGATCTCGTTGTTGTTGAGCCGGTAGTCGAAGCTGAAGAGCCCCTTGGCCGTGAGTCCCTGCAGGGCGGGTGCGAAGGCGCCGAAGTCGAGGTTCAGCGCAGCCGACGACTCGAAGAACTTCTGGTCGTACTTGCGGTATCCGGAGATGTCCGAATCCATCATGGCGATGGTATTCTGCTGCAGGTCGAGACCCTCGTAGTTGAGCATCGTGTTCTCGGGATCGGCATAGGCGGGGTAGAGCACGCCCTGCTTCCAGTAGTTGCGGATGATGTCCACCGAGCTGGTGTAGGGGGTGTTGCGCTGGTCGGCGATGCCGCTGATGTTCAGGTCGAAGGTCAGGCCTTTCGCGATCTTCGTGCTGAGGTTCGAGCGGAGGTTGATCTTGTCGTAGTTGAGGTCGCCCGAGCGGAAGAAGCCCTCCTGGTAGAAGTAGCCCATGCTGACGTAGTATTTCGTCTTCTCGGTTCCTCCCGAGATGCTGATGTCGTGCTGCGTCTGGGGTGAGAAGTCGGAGAAGAGCAGCGAGTTCCAGTCGGTGGTCCGGCGGGTACCGTTGCGGAAAGCCTCGAAATCATCCTCGGTGTAGATGATGCTGCCGCCGTCCACCTTGTTCATCGACTGCTCGTTGTAGAGCGTCATGGCCTCGTAGGCGTTGGCCAGCTTGGGCATCTTCGAGGGAACCTGGAAGGTGAACGAGCCGTTGTAGGAGACCTTGGCCTGTCCTTCCCGGCCCTGCTTCGTGGTGACGAGCACCACGCCGTTGGCGGCGCGCACACCGTAGATGGCGGCCGAGGCGTCCTTCAGCACCGAGACATCCTCGATGTCGTTGGGATTGAGTCGCTGGAACTCCTCCGTGGTGCGGGGAATGCCGTCGATGATCACCAGCGGGGAGCCCATGCCGCGGATGTCGAACGAGTTGCTGAACGTTCCGGGTTCCGAGCTCTTCTGCCACACGCGCAGACCGGCCACACGTCCGGCCAGCATGTTCTGCGGGTTCTCGTTCTTGGTCTGGATCATCTCGGAGCCTTTCACGCCGGCGACGGCTCCTGTGACCGAGCCGCGCTTCTGTACGCCGTATCCGACGACGACCACCTCGTCGATCGAGGTCTTGTCCTCTTCCATGACGACGTTGATGATGCTCCGGCTTCCGATCTCGATATCCTGGGTCTTCAGGCCGAGGAATGCGAATTCGAGGGTTCCGTCGGCCGGGGCCGTGATCGTGTAGTCACCGTCGATGCCGGTCGATACGCCGGTCGTGGTGCCCTTGACGAGGACCGATACGCCGATGAGCGGTTGGTTTTCCGCATCGGTGACCCGGCCCTGTACGGTGACGGCCTGCTGCGCCGACGCCATGTACGGGACGATCAGGCATAGCAGTGCCGCGATAAGGACTCGCAGCGAGCCCGTTTTGCGTTTGTTCGTATTCTCCATGACTAAGGGTTATTTGGGTTAGGGTTATTTTTCGGCTTCATAGGCGGCCAGTACGGCATATTCCGCGGCATAGGCGAACGTGAAGAGTGCTGCTACGGCGTTGTGGCCCTGATCGCGGCTCCAGCCGACGAGCAGGTTCACCGGAAGCATCGAGTCGTAGAGGAAGTTGTCGTAGGCGTAGTCGAGGTTCTTCTGGAACGTGTCGAGGTACTCGGCCGTCTTCTCGGGGTAGCAGGCATATGCATCGGCCCAGCCGCGCATCAGCACGCCGTTGAACCAGTTGTTGTTGCCCGTGAAGGCATAGGTGTAGTATCCGGCGACGGTTGCATCCTTCTTCGCGAAGTAGGCGAACGTGTCGTCCGAGAGCTCCTTCAAGTCGTCGAGATAGACCTGCTGCTGCGTGGCACGGTAGAGGTCGGCAGCACCCGAGATCATCGTACCGCTGTTGTATGAGTAGGCCTCTCCGGTGTATCCGGCCATGTTGGCGTGCTTGCGGTAGTAGACTCCGTCGATGAGTTCGAGCTGCACGCCCTCGCCCAGATCCTTGTCGCCGGGGTTGAGCGGCGTGCCGGGGTTGTGCATCATGTCGGCATAGACGCCGTCGTCGCGGCGCAGGTGGTTCTTCTGCCAGGCGTAGACGCGCTCGGCAAAGTCGAGGTAGTAGTCGCTTTTCCGGACAGTCTTCGTCTTGCGGCTGCGGTCCGTGTCGATATAGAGGTAGGTGATCTCGTCGTTGCGGTCCTTGTAGATCTCATGCAGCCAGACGAGCGGACTGACGATCGGGCCGTTGCTGCACGAGTGCTTCGTCGAGTATCCGGGGCCCCAGGTGATTCCGCCGTATTCGACCCCGTTGTCGTCGAGCGTCGAGTCCCATCCGTCGAGCACATAGCCGGTCAGGTATTCGGCCTCGGTCAGGAATTTCTCGTTGCCGGTGAGCCGGTAGGCATTCAGCAGCTCGCGAATGAGCCACATCTGGTCGTCGTATACGTTCATGATTCCCGACACGTCGGCTGTCCCCATGTCGCCGCTGCTGCGGTTCACGGCGTAGACGGTCCACTCCTTGGTCTGGGTGTAGGAGGTCAGCGTGAAGGTGCCGCGGTAGAATCCGGCGTTGAGGTAGAGTTTGTCGAGCAGCTCCGCATAGCGGGAGTAGTGCTGGTCGTAGAGCGTTGCGTCGCCCCGGTCGCGGAGGGTTTTCAGACCGTCGATGACGGCATTCACGGCCTCGATGCAGCTCGTGTAGACCCAGACGCTTCCGGTCCCTTCGCGTGCGTCGGTGTAGGGATTGTACTTCTCGGCGAGGGTCATGTTGTTGCCCTCGAAGTAGTTCTCCACGGCGGCATCGGTCAGCTGCATGGCGCGCAGCAGGTTCTGCTCCGGGAGGTTGTCCGCCGACACCGGGTTGTGGTTGCCCTTGTAGTTGTAGTTGCTTTTGAACTCCTCCTTGCTGCAGGCCGTTGTCAGCAGCAGCGAGCAGAGAACGGTGGTAACGATTTTTTTCATGGTGGTTTTTTAGGTTTGTATCCCTCCGCCGCCGTCCGGACCGCAGGTTGGGGCGGTCCGGACGACGTACGGTTACGGGATGCGGAATTAGTTCAGATCGATGCTGTAGAGGCAGAGCTTGCTCTCGTCGCCGTTGGCCTCGCCCTTGTAGACGCCGAGCACCAGCACCACATCCTCCCCGTCGAATTGCGAGAGATCGTAGGTGAAGGTAGCATAGTCGTTCGGTGCGGAGGTCGTTCCGGCGTTGTTTGCAAACTTCCAGCAGCCGTCGGCAGCCGCCTCGGCCGTGGTGGCGGTGTATTCGGACGGGGCGATCGCCGTGGCGTTGCACGACTCGTCGATGGCCGTCAGTTTGAAGTAGGTGCAGTTGTCGCTGAACGTGCGGGTCTTCAACGTCAGCCGGTTCTGCCCGGCTCCGATGGCGAACTTGGCATAGAGGTAGGCCTCCGGCTCACGGGTGTTCACCGAGGCGTCACTGCCGCGGGTCTTGATCAGGTAGCCCTCCGAAGGGAATACCTCGGGGTCCTTGTGGAGCGGCACGAACGACCATTCGGCGGCCACATGCCCCGTGTTGCGCCAGTCGCGGTAGGCATCGACGTAGTTGTCGCGGCTGCCCGAGATCTTGCTGATTCCGGTGAACGACCTCTTCGTATGGGGCATCGTCGAGCGCACCATCTCCTCGGTGAATTTCCAGTTGTCGAGTCCGGCTACGGGAGTTCCCGGGAGCCAGTCCCACATGTTGCCGTCCTCGATCTGCGTCTTGGCGAAGGCGATGCGGCGCAGGACGAGCTGGTTGTAGAAGTCGCCGGTCTGGGGACGGAAGATGCCGATGCCGATCACGATCTCCTTGCCGATGTACTTGCTCAGGTCGAATACCGAATTAACATAGGCCTCGGAATTGACCGTCCGCACGTCGTCCACCGTTTCACGGACGGGCTGCGCCGCCGAGAGGTCCACGACCTGTACCCCATAATATACGGGCTTTTCGGCCGTAGCTCCGTGGGTGCGGATCTGGAGCGTCATCGTGCAGTTGTCCTCGGTGATGAGTTTGCTGCCGAAGACCCACGAGTCGAAGTTCTCGAGGTCGGCCGGGTTGCTCTGGTCGTCCGTCGAGTTGTGGATCTGGAGCGTCGTTCCCTCGTTCTGCTCCTCCCACTGTCCGCGGAAGTCGAGCGTACACATGTAGTCGCAGGCCCAGTCCCAGTGGGGGTACATCTCGGCGTTGCGCCCTCCGCGGTATTCGTTGTAGTACCACTTGTCGGCCGAACGGAGGTCGTAGGCCGTCAGGTCGCCGATCAGCGCCTCGCCGCCGATTTCGATGTTTATGGTCGCCACCTCGTCCACGAAGTCCGAGGTTGTGATCTGCACCGTCTCTGTGGGGTATCCCTGCTTGGCGAAAGTCACCGTATAGTCCGAAAGGGCGAGGTTCTCGAAGAGGAACGCACCGTCGTCTCCGGTAGTTGCCGACTGCTGGTTGCTCAGCGTGACCGTTACTCCGGCAAGCGGGGCTCCGGCATTCCGGCCGTCGGTCACCGTTCCCCGGATCGTGGCGTTGGCGTATTCCATCTCGGCATTGAGGTTTGCGGCGACGCCGTCGGTAAAGCGTGCTTCCGTGATGGTAATGCTCACGCTCTGGTAACCCTCCTTCGTGAAGGTCACGATGTGCGAGCCGCTGGCCGGAGCCTGTTCGAGGGTGTAGGTTCCGTCATCGGCGGTTTGTGTGGAGAGTTCGGTCTTCTCCACGCGGACGGTCACTCCGGCAAGCGGTTGGCCGAAGTTGTCGGTGACCGCTCCGGAGAGGGTTCCGGTCTTGCCCGTGTCGCCCGCTCCGTTGGAGTCGTCGTCACTGCAGGCCACAGTCCCGGCAGCCAGGCTTCCCAGCGCGGCTGCGCATACGAAATTCCGTAAGAGTCTTTTTAGCTTCATGCTTGGGTTGGTTTTAATGGTTAATGATCTATTTCGAATCGTAGAAATTCGCAGGTTCGGACTCCGGTTGCTGAAAATTTTAAGAACCGCCTTGGAGCTTCAAGGGGCTCCTTCCCGGTTTCAGCAGTCAAAATTAAAGAGTACCCGGTTAGTTAAAAGGTTAAAATCGGGTTAAAAACCGAAAAAAATCATTAATCCGGCAAATTTTAATATTTTGGCGCGTGCTTGATTTTATTGTTGTAAATCAATATATTAAGCTGTTTGCATGTCGTTCGGTTCTCTGTTTTTGCCTTTTTTGACCGATGCCTCTTGGTTGTATTGTCCGTTGTCGGATGTCGGAAAAACGTAGTCGGAAGCATCGATGGAGTGGGTCCGATATTTTTATTTTTCCGTTTATTGAGTATCTTTGTGACGTTGTGGATCGGACTCCGGAGGTTGGATGCCGTCCCAGGACATACCCCATCAGGAAGCGTATGAGACCCGCGAGGTTTGTTTTTACCATTATATATTTATTGGGCGTGGTGTTGTCGCCGGCTCTTGTCCGCGCCCAGGGACTGCGTTTTCGTGACAGCGAGGCCCCGATCGACCAGCGTACCTCCTATACGGTCTTTTCGCGACGGCCTCCGACCTATTCGGGCCGTTTCGATCTGGAGTTCGACCTTTCGCTCTATCCCGAGAAGAAGATCGGCTATATCCTCCGTGTCAAGAACGACGCCGATCACCGAATCTACAATCTCTTCTACGACGGACAGGGGTCGCAGATCCTCTTCCGGCTCAATGACGAGGGGCGCAGCAGTCTGATCACCGCCTCGATCGACCCGCGGGAACTGACCGATGTCAAGTGGTTCCGGATGAAACTGACGTTCGACCTGGAGCGAGATTCGATCGGGCTTGCAATCAATAACCGCACGTTCGGGGCTTCGGGTGTCGCCATGAGCGACCGCTGTCGTCCGGCGGTGGTTTTCGGACGCAGCGACCACATCATCGACGTCCCGTCGTTTGCCATCCGCAACCTCTCCATCGGTGACACCCGCCGCATGTTCTTCGCCCTTTCGGAGAGCCGCGGGGAGGTGGTTCACGATGAGCGGGGTCGGGCCGTCGGTCGGGCCGTCTGTCCCCTGTGGCTCATCAACGACGCCTATCATTGGCGGTTCCTGGCATCGTTCTCCTCTTCGGGCGTGGCCGGTGCGAACTACAACCCCCGCAACAAGGAGTTTTACTATTTCAATCGGGATACGCTTTTCATCTACGACATCCGTACCGGCCAGACGCGGCAGCAGCTCTTTTCGGAGCGGTGCCCTGTCGATCTGAAGCTCGGTACGAATTTCATCGACCCGGGGCGCGGCCAGCTTTATGCCTATGAAGTCTATACGGAAAACGATCCGGCCTCCCCGGAGGGGGAGTGCTCGGTGGCGAGCCTCGACCTGAATACCGGTCGGTGGAGCCGCGAGAGCTCGGCCCGTCTGCCGATGCAGCTGCACCATCACGGAGCCTGGTTCGATGCCGAGAAGGGGCAGTACACGCTTTTCGGCGGCTTCGGCAACATGCGCTACAGCAAGTCGTTCTATGCCTACGACCTCAATACGCACGAGTGGTCCGTGCTGGATGGCTTCGGCGGTGATTCGCTCTGCCCGCGCTATTTTTCGTCGGTGGGCTACAGCCGCAGCCACGATGCCGTCTATATCTTCGGCGGCATGGGCAACGAGTCGGGCGAGCAAGTTGTCGGCCGTTACTACTTTTACGACCTCCACCGTGTGGACTTGGCCACACGCCGCATTCGCAAACTCTGGGAGCTGCCCTGGGAGGGCGACAACGTGGTCCCGGTCCGCAGCATGGTGATTCCCGATCCGTCGGCATTCTATACGCTGTGCTATCCCGAGATCTATTCGGACTCCTATCTGCGGCTGTACCGTTTTTCCATCGACGACGGCACCTGTGAGATCCTGGGCGACTCGATCCCGATCCGTTCGGACAAGATCACGACCAATGCCAACCTCTACTATGACGCTTCGCTCCACAGCCTCTACGCTGCCGTGCAGGAGTTCGACGACGATATCCGTTCGCGTCTGAAGATCTATGTGCTGAGTTTTCCTCCGATTACGGCCGAAGAGCTGGATGCGCTCTCCGAGGAACGGCGGGGTGCTACGGTGTGGGGCGTTGCGGCGGGAGCGCTGTGCCTGCTGATCGGCGGGGGCGTGTGGTACAGAATGCGCCGCAGGGCACTTCTTCGCTCGGGAACCGGTTCCGGCTCCGGTTTGCCCGCGGATGCCGCACCTGAAAACCCGGCGGGGCCGAATTCGGTCTGCCTGTTCGGTGATTTCACGGTCTACGACCGCCGCAACCGCGATATTACCTACCTGTTCAGCGTGCGGCTCAAGCAGATGTTCTGTCTTGTCCTGCAGTACAGCGACGGAGAGGGAATCCCTTCGCCGAAACTGAGCAGCCTGATGTGGCCCGACCGTCCCGAGTCGAAGACCAAGAACATCCGGGGCGTGACCCTGAACCACCTGCGCAAGATTCTCAACGAGATCGACGGAGTCGAACTGCTCTACAGCAAGGGGTGCTTCCGGATCGTGCAGACGCCGCCGTTCTATTGCGACTATACGCGCTGCTTCGAGTTGCTGGAGTCTTCGGGCGGAGGTGAGCGCCGCGAGGAGCTGGTCCGCATCCTTTCGCGTGGCAAGTTCCTCAAGTCGGCCGACCTGCCGATCTTCGACTCGTTCAAGGCCGACCTCGAACGGCGCCTCGAACCGTCGCTCACGGCCGAACTGACCCAGGCCTTCGATGAGGAGGATTATGCCTCGGCCTGCAGCCTGGCCGATGCGGTGTTCCATATCGACCCGCTGAACGAGCTGGCCCTCTCGTGTCTGATCCGCTCCCTGCTGCGATTGAAGAAGACCGACGAGGCCCGTCGCCGCTATCAGGCCTACGTTTCCGAGTACGGGGCCGTGAACGGATGCGACTATCCGGTTCCCTTCAAGAGCTTCTGAGTCTGTGCACGGCGGCCGGAGCCGTGTGCCGTTCTCGAAATCCCTTGCGGGCTTTTTTCTTCGATAATTTCGGGGCTTCTCTTTCGTATTCCAATTAAAATGCTTAATTTTGCGAGCAACAAAAATCCACGTTCATTATGTCTTTTATCAATGAAAGGGTTCAGCCCGAAGGACTTACGTTCGACGATGTGCTGCTTGTACCCGCCTATTCGGAAGTGTTGCCGCGAGAGGTCGATGTCCGCACCCGCTTTTCGCGAAATATCAAACTCAACATCCCCATCGTCTCCGCCGCGATGGATACCGTGACGGAGGCTCCGTTGGCCATCGCTCTGGCGCGTGAAGGCGGCATCGGTGTGATCCACAAGAACATGTCCATCGCCGAGCAGGCTGCGCAGGTGCGCCGGGTGAAGCGTGCCGAGAACGGCATGATCTACGATCCGGTGACCATCTCGAAGGACAACACCGTGGGCGATGCCCTGAATCTGATGAAGGAGAACAAGATCGGAGGTATTCCGGTCGTGGATGCCGACCGTCGGCTGATCGGTATCGTTACGAACCGCGACCTGCGCTTCCAGCGCGACATGTCGCGCCTGATCGCCGAGGTGATGACCCCGGGCGACCGGCTCATCACCACGCATCGCACCGATCTGGCCAACGCCTCGGAGGTGCTGCTCAACAACAAGATCGAAAAGCTGCCCGTCGTGGACGACGAAGGCCACCTCGTGGGGCTCATCACCTATAAGGATATTACGAAGGTGCAGGACCATCCCAACGCCTCGAAGGACGACAAGGGCCGTCTGCGCGTGGCTGCCGGAGTGGGTATCACGGCCGACGCCATGGAGCGTGTCGCCGCACTCGTTGCCGAGGATGTCGATGCCGTGGTGCTGGATTCGGCACACGGCCATTCGCGCAACATCGTCAAGACGCTGCGCGAGATCAAGGCCAAGTATCCGTCGCTCGACGTCGTCGTGGGCAACATCGCCACGGCCGAGGCTGCAAAGTTCCTCATCGAGGCGGGTGCCGACGGCATCAAGGTCGGCATCGGCCCGGGCTCGATCTGCACGACGCGCATCATCGCCGGTGTGGGCGTCCCGCAGCTCTCGGCGATCTATGCCGCCGCCAAGGCCGCCGAAGGTTCGGGTGTCCCGGTGATCGCCGACGGCGGACTGCGCTATTCGGGCGATATCGTCAAGGCACTGGCTGCGGGCGGCGACTGCGTGATGATCGGTTCGATGTTCGCCGGTACGGAGGAGGCTCCGGGCGACACGATCATCTACAACGGCCGCAAGTTCAAGGCCTACCGCGGCATGGGTTCGATCGACGCCATGAAGGCGGGGTCGGCCGACCGTTATTTCCAGAAGGGCTGCGAGGGCAACATCAACAAACTCGTTCCCGAGGGCATCGTGGCCCGCGTGCCGTTCAAGGGTGCGTTGAGCGAGACGGTCTACCAGCTCATCGGCGGCCTGCGCTCGGGCATGGGCTACTGCGGAGCCAAGGATATCCGGACGCTCCAGAAAGCTCAGTTCATCCGCATCACCTCTTCGGGCATGCACGAGAGCCATCCGCACGACGTGACGATCACGAGCGAGGCTCCGAACTACTCGAGCGAGCGATAGGAAATGAAACCGGAAATAGCAGCCTGCGGACTCTTTTGCGAAGCCTGCCGGGCTTATGCGAAGGGGCGGTGCCCGGGATGCCGTGCGAACGAAAAGGCGGCATGGTGCAAAGTCCGGGCCTGTTGCCTTGAACATGGCTGGCAGAGTTGTGCCGAATGTATGTTGATGCCGCTGCCGGAATGCCGGAAATTCAACAGCTTCGTCGGAAAGGTTTTCGGTGTGATTTTCCGCTCCGACCGCAGGGGTTGCATCGAGCGGATCCGGGAAGTCGGTCCGGAGGCTTTTGCCGCCGAGATGCGCAAGGCAGGCTGTTATAACCGTCCAGTGAAGAACTCATAAAACCTACACAACAGAATGCAGGAAAAAATAGTGATTCTCGACTTCGGGTCGCAGTACACGCAGCTTATTGCGCGGCGTGTGCGTGAGCTGAACGTCTATTGCGAGATCCACCCCTTCAACAAGATTCCGCCGATCGACGCTTCGGTGCGGGGTGTGATCCTCTCGGGCAGCCCCTCTTCGGTGCGCGATGCCCAGGCCCCGACGCCCGACCTCTCGCAGATCAAGGGGCGGTTGCCGCTGCTGGGCGTCTGCTACGGCGCACAGTACCTGGCCCACGCCTTCGGCGGCGAGGTGCAGCCGGCTCCGAGCCGCGAATACGGACGCGCGATGCTCACGGTGAGCGATCCCGAGGATGCGCTCATGAAGGACCTTCCTTCGCCCACGCAGGTGTGGATGTCGCATGGCGATACGATTACGCGGGTCCCCGACTCCTACCGGATCGTTGCCAGCACGGAGGACGTGCGCGTCGCCGCCTTTCACATCGAGGGCGAGCAGACGTGGGGTATCCAGTTCCACCCCGAGGTCTACCATTCGACCGACGGCAAGCAGCTCCTGAAGAACTTCGTCGCAGGCATCTGCGGATGCTCCCAGTCGTGGACCTCGGAGAGCTTCGTCGAGACTACCGTGCGCGAACTGCGCGAGAAGCTGGGCGATGACAAGGTCGTGCTGGGCCTTTCGGGAGGTGTCGATTCCTCGGTGGCCGCCGTCCTGCTGCACAAGGCCATCGGCAAGAACCTCTACTGCATCTTCGTTGATTCGGGCCTGCTGCGCAAGAACGAGTTCGAAGAGGTGCTCGAGTCGTACAAGAACATGGGTCTCAACGTCAAGGGCGTCAAGGCCGGTGCGAAATTCCTCGGCGACCTGGCCGGGGTTACCGAGCCCGAGAAGAAGCGCAAGATCATCGGCCGCGACTTCGTCGAGGTATTCAACGAGGAGGCCATGCAGATTCGCGACGTGCGGTGGCTGGCGCAGGGTACGATCTATCCCGACGTCATCGAGTCGTGCTCGGTGAACGGACCGTCGGCCACGATCAAGTCGCACCACAATGTGGGCGGCCTTCCCGAGAAGATGAACCTGAAGGTCGTCGAGCCGCTGCGTCTTCTGTTCAAGGACGAGGTGCGCCGCGTGGGCCGCTCGCTGGGCATCTCCGACCAGCTCATCGGCCGCCATCCCTTCCCGGGTCCGGGCCTTGCGATCCGCATCCTGGGCGACATCACGGCCGAGAAGGTGGAGATCCTGCAGAACGTGGACCGGATCTACATCGATGCGCTGCGCGCGTGGGGCCTCTACGACAAGGTCTGGCAGGCAGGCGCCATCCTGCTGCCGGTCAAGAGTGTCGGCGTGATGGGCGACGAGCGCACCTACGAGAGTTGCGTGGCCCTGCGTGCCGTGACCTCTACGGACGGCATGACGGCTGACTGGGTGCACCTTCCCTATGAGTTCCTGGCCGATGTCTCGAACGAGATCATCAACAAGGTCCGCGGCGTGAACCGCGTCGTCTACGACATCTCCTCCAAACCGCCCGC
>OLSK01000442.1_pt1 | contig 37844 bp, 37 predicted proteins | sample 1672781 | NCBI WGS metagenome assembly OLSK01 (sample SAMEA3136723, study PRJEB25190) | human gut metagenome | biome: human gut; feature: human-associated habitat; material: faeces | place: Austria | collected 2013 | reverse complement strand
CCCTACTGCTGCCTCCCGTAGGAGTCTGGGCCGTGTCTCAGTCCCAGTGTGGCCGATCACCCTCTCAGGTCGGCTATGTATCGTCGCCTAGGTGAGCCATTACCTCACCTACTAGCTAATACAACGCAGGTCCATCTTGTAGTGGAGCAATTGCCCCTTTCAAATAAATGACATGTGTCATCCATTGTTATGCGGTATTAGCTATCGTTTCCAATAGTTATCCCCCGCTACAAGGCAGGTTACCTACGCGTTACTCACCCGTTCGCAACTCATCCAAGAAGAGCAAGCTCCTCTCTTCAGCGTTCTACTTGCATGTATTAGGCACGCCGCCAGCGTTCGTCCTGAGCCAGGATCAAACTCTCATAATAAAAGTTAGAACAATCTTGCGATTGTTAAGCTCAATTTGTTTGCTAGCATATTGCTTGCTTGTTAAAAATGTTTGTTGTCTTGAATCAATCAAGACGCCCTACACATTTGGTTTGTCTTACTTTGTTCAGTTTTCAAAGGTCTACTTGAATTGCCGTAGCAACTTTTATATCATATCAGAGTGACAAGTGAATGTCAACTGTTTTTTTAAAAGTTATTTTCGATTTCGTTTTTAGAAATCTTTCAGCAACTCGTATATCATAACTTATCTTTTGTTATTTGTCAAGAACTTTTTTGAAGTTTTTCTTGATTGGATCAAGCTTTCCAATAGGTTCTTTTTAAACGACTTAGTTATCTTATCATGTGGTCACCCACACGTCAAGAACTTTTTTCATTGTTTTTTTGAACGTTTCAAAAAAGAAAAAGTCTAATAAAAACAACAGAAATGAATATATCATGTAAATTTGCACATGTCAATACAAATTTATACTCAATTTAGGTACTCTCCTCTTCTTCCCAACAAAAAAAGGAAATGAGCAGTTGCCACTTCCTCTAAATAGTATCTATTCCTCTTCGTTTTTACTATTCACTTAAAATCAATTGTTCCATTAGTTGTTCGTTGTATCCAACAAATAGAACTTCATCAATAATAATCAAAGGTCGTCTCAACAGCTCCTTATATTGTTTACACAATAGAGCTAATTGTTTTTTGCTGATCGAAGTTAAATCCACTTGAATATCTTTAAAGGCTTCCGACCAAGTGACGAATAATTGTTCAGCGTGCATTTCATCAAAGTTACATAACTCTTCTGCTTCGGTCATGGTTAATTCCTGTTGTTCCAAATCAATGAACTGATACGTCAGTTGATTGGATTCTAACCAATTCTTGGCTTTTAGGCACGTCACACAATGCAGTGAACCGTAGATTTTCACTTTCATCCTCACAAGGTCCCTCCTTTTTAGCTGAAAATACTGTTCTGCATATAGATCAAATTACGCGCGACGGAGCGGATCTCTCTTGGAACAAATGAACGAATCTCATCTTCATTGAATCCAATCAATATTCTTTTTTCATCTATTAAGATCGGTCTTCTTAGCAATGATGGATATTCTTTGAAGAGAACGATCATTTGCTTCAAGGACAATTCATTAAAATCGATAGCCAACTTTTCATATATTTTTGAGCGAGTAGAAATAATATCTTCAACTCTTCCTTCAGTAGCTGCAAGAATTTCACGGATTTCACTCTCTGTTATCGGGTCGGCAAAAATATTTTTCTCTTCAAAATCTAATCGATTAGCTTGCAACCATGCGCGAGTCTTTCTGCAGGAAGTACAGCTAGGTGAAGTGTATACTTTTATCATTTTCTCACTCCTTTTTAATTATAATCCCATTCTAACCGAATCTCATAAAAAATACCAATTATTAGCTATAAAATTCATGATTTTTTTTACCTTTAGTAATCTATATCTCTAGAAAGCTTGGCATATCAGCATTTTCTATTATTATTTAGTTATAATCTTTTTTTATAAAAATAAAGAAAAGAGCAAGAATATAAACAAAAAAATTTATATTCTTGCTCTTTTCAGTTATATATCGATTGTTTTTTAATTTTACAACCAGTTTCTCTAATAAATCTTGAGGGTTTTAATCGACGTGTTCCCTTCATCAAAGGAATACACAGATACAGTCGATTCCTTGCTCTTGTCATCGCCACATAAAAGAGGCGTCGTTCTTCTTCTATAGTAGTTAGATGCTCTGCCTTTATCTGTTTGTTGCTTAAAGCATTTTTTTCAGTTGCTCCATTATAAGGGATCAGTCCTTCATTGCAACCAATCAAAAAGACATTCCGATAGCTCAATCCTTTACTTCGATGAATGCTTTGGATGCACAATGCATCCAGTTTTCCTTGACGATAAGCAGTCAGGCGGATTTTTAATTGCTTTGCTAGTACTTGTATTTCTTTCTCTAAGCCCATTAGTTGAGTCAGTGTCGGATATTTTTTGATAGTCTCGGACAACCATTCTTTTTCCGTACCATCCATTTCTTTAGCAGGTTTCAGCAATTTTAGAAAACCTTTTATCAATGATTCAATCTTATGGTTCTCATTTTTTTCAAGAGCGTTGATTTCTCCAATAAAAGAGCGTAGTTCTTTTTCCTTTGATTTCATATTAGGTCTCACTGCCAAGAGATAGTTTATGATATCTTTTTTCTTATTCTCATTTGAAAAAAAGAAATCACATTCAGCTCTTTTCAGATAGCAGTTCATCATTAGCTGATGCAATAACTGCTTATACGCATGATTTTTTTTCTGCTGCGTAGGCGCTTCGTACCAAAGTACTAATTTCTGGTAAAACTGTTGAAAAGTCCGTATACCAAATACTCCTTCATATTGCCCATCTGCTTCCAATACAAATGGAATTTCTGTTTGTAGGAGGTCTTGGACTAACTGTTGCGTTTGTGATAACGAACGATATAACACGATCGACTCTTTATACTTCCCATTGCTTTTTATAAAGGACTGGATCTGTTTGATGATCCATTTACTTTCAGTTTGTGTATTTTCAAAAGACAGAGCACTCATAATACCAGCTTCTTTTTGTGCTGGAACCATTGCTTTGGGAATGCGATCGTTCTTATTGAATGTGATCAATCGATTCGCACCTTGAACGATTGCAGCGCGGGAACGATAATTAGTCAGTAAAAACAGGGTCTTTGTGGGGTACTCTTGATCAAAATTTTTGATATAAGAAGGCTCTGACCCTCTAAATCCATAGATACTTTGATCATCATCCCCGACTACGATCAACTTGATATGGCTATCTTTCGTGATCAAACGTACGATTTCCCATTGCAATGGATTCGTGTCTTGAAATTCATCGATAAATAGGTAATCATATTTTTCACCGACATATCGTCTAACTGCTTCATCTTGTAGTGCAGATTTTAAATTTTGCAACACATCATTGAATTCAAATAGCTTCTGTTCTTTTTTTTGTTCTTGGAGTTCAGACATGAGATACTTCATTCGCTCAGAAATCGGTTTTGTTGCTTTTTGTTCAAGCGAGTCAAATTTGTCCTGGATCACTTCAACGATTTCCTCAATCGACAAATTCATATTCTGCCAATAATCCAATCTTGCCGAAATCGTTTTTTCTCCCGACTGATCAAATGCATATAGATTATACTTGCGGATCAGCTGTTGGAGTATACCATTGATTTTATAAGAAGTATCTTTAGAAAATTCCCCTTGTATCCCTGTTGCCGTTATTTCAGGAAAACGTCTTTGGATGTCATTGTACAAACGGAAAAAAATGCTGTGAAATGTGCCGATATGCACATTAGTCTTACATTGACTAAAATTATCTACCCGTTTTTTTAATTCATTTGCCGCATTCCTTGTAAAAGTAATCATCAATATCCGTTGCTCTTCTACTTGTTCTTGTGTCATCAAGTAAACGGCCTTTGCACAAATCGTCTGCGTCTTGCCACTTCCGGCTCCAGCAATAATCCGCAAATTTTTCTCCATGTTGTAGGTGATTGCCGCTTTTTGTTCTTGATTAAATCGATTATACGAACGTTTTTCCATCATATCGAAAAATGAATGGCTTCCATTATCTTCTTTTTCTTCGTCGATCAGGCCTGGAGCTTCGCCATATGCTGCCTCATAACTTGCAATGATTTCTTCTTGCATCCGGAAAATTTGTTGGAGCTTGCTGTACTTTTTTTCCCAATGTTTGAGTTCTCTTTGCAAACGAAGAATTTTTTTTTCGTTTCCTTGATTGATAGCTTTTCCCATCTTTCTGTTCATTTAAGTTCTGATTCGTTTCCTTTATACTAACAGACCTTACGCAAAAATAAAACGGCTTTAGCGAGTAGATTTTTTTCTGAAAATAATCTTTAATATTTCCGAAAAATAAAAGAATGATGTGGTAAGATAGTAAAGAAAATATATCTCAGTTGAAGGTGAAATAAAAATGAATACTTCATTCCACGAAGGACGTACGATTGGTCTTTTGCTAACCTTTATTGGCGGTGCTATGGATAGTTACACTTATATCCAATACAATGCTTTTGCTTCAGCTCAAACCGGCAATATCGTTTTGGCGATTATCCAAAGTTTCGATGGGGAATGGCTAAGTGTCGGCAAAAAGGTTCTTTCTACGCTGTTTTTCTTTTTGGGTATTTTACTTACTAAATTCCTGATCAACTATTTCCAGAAAAAAGAAAAGCACTTTTGGCGACTGTTTGTTCTCTATTATGAAGCAGTGATCTTTTTCCTAGTCAGTCTGCCCTCGATCAATGCTCATCCTGCACTTGTAACAATCATGATTGCTTTCACCGCTGCAATCCAATGGCTTGCCTTTGACAAAATCGATGGACGTGCCTACACGAATCTATTCACAACAGGAAACTTAAAAGGGGTAGCAACGAATCTCTACGACTATTGGGTAACAAGAGAAAAAGCAGAATTTGATCGATTCATCCATTTTCTTACAGTGGTACTTGCATTTATCGCAGGCGCAATCGTTCAAGTCTTTTTTCATCATTTATTCAATATGTTCTCCATTTTATTAGTCTCTGTTTTATTTTTGATCATTGCAATTACCCAAAGCGTTCAACTTTGGCACTTTTATCGTCAAAATCCTTTCATAGTAAAAAAATAAAAATATGAGATGTGAGTCCCTTGTTAAGTGACTGACACCTCATATTTTTCTTATGAAAAGATTCCTCTCACCTTTTCACGATCTGTTGTGTAACGAGCGGGCATTTCTAACGCTCTTTCTTCTATTTTTTTGGTGTGCTGATTAATCAAACGAACGATTTCTTCCCCTGCGGATGGGTCTTCGACAAAATCATATTTATCCCCATCGATCACCATTTTTGGACAGATATCAAAACTTTCATACCATTCTTCATAACGGCGATTCAACTCTTGATAATACGCATATAACTCAGGGTCTTGTTCTAGTTGTTCGTAGATTCGTCCTCTTTTTTTGATACGTGCTAACATCGTTTCAAAGGAAACACGGATGTAGACTAACAGATCCGGCTTTTTTGGTGGGGCAACAGCTTCTAATTCTTTGAGCATTGTTTCAAGCAATCCTTGATATTGCGCGACTTCCTCTTGAGTGACTCTGCCTAGATCTGCATTTAAATGGAACAGTAGGCTATCTTCGTAGATTGAACGATCTAACACATTATCATCATGGCTGAACGCATCTTTGATTGCCATGAATCGTTTATTTAGAAAGAAAATTTGCAATAGAAAAGCATACTTATCTGGATTTGAATAAAAAAGTGGCAGTACCTCATTATCCTCTACATTTTCATAGAATGGTTTCGTTTCTAAGTTTCGCGCAAGCATTTCTGTGAGTGTACTCTTTCCTGCACCGATCGTACCAGCTACTATAATCATGTTTGTTTGCCACCTTTCTTTTTTGAGTTATCGACCACGGCCGAAACTTATCCTTATTTTACATCTGTTTCACATGACACAAACGTTATGTATGTTCGATACGTTTTTCATTCTACTACGCTGATCAGAGAAATAAAAGTATCATTGTTAAATCTTTAATAACAAAAATAGACTGATTGCTTCGTTTTATTTGCTCACGAATATCAGTCTATTCTTCCATTATTGATTTATTTTTCATTCTGTCACAGCACTTGATTTCCGAACCACCAGTTGCCATTGAAGGTTGTGCGCAGTATCGTTATCTTCCGTCGCACAATTGATTACACGAATCATTACACTATTTTCGTAAACCTTCTCAATTTCTCCTTTAACAGGCGCACCAAATAAATCGGATTTAAATGCATATGTCTCTCCAACTTCAAATAATTGTTCATTTTCCATAAAAAATCCCTCCCAAACCTTTTCTAAAGGCTATTAAATATTTACCACAAAATTGAAGAAATAACACAATAAACTCCTAAACGGTTCTTTTCATGTCAAAACTGTTCATTTTTTGGTCTCTCTGTGAAAAAGTGGACTGTCCATCCATTCAAAAAAGGGAGTATTATTTTTACGATTTTGACCCCAAAACAACCTTTTATGAATCAAAACTCTATTTTGACCCTTTTTGACATAGAATATTAGTCGGAGGTACGTTAGATGAAAAATAAAGTTGTGAACAAATTATTGGAGACATTATTCAGTGGTGAAAAAACAGAAGAAGATATGGTTTATATCCAAGTTAAGTTTGCTCTTGAGGTGCTGATGAACAACCTAGGAAAATTAGCAGTTGTGCTAGTCTTTGCTTTAGCGACTGGCTCATGGAGCGAAACAGGAATAACTTTTCTTTCCTATATCTGCATTCGTAGATATGCGTATGGACTTCACTCTGATTCTGAATTTGTCTGCCTACTTTGGACTTTGCTTTATTTGTGGGGCGTTCCACTTCTGATGAAACATTTTGAATTGACTGTCTCCTTCCCATGGATGGTCTTTTTATTAGTCAGCTGCTTTTTATTATTGCTTCGCTATGGATCAAGAGGTACAGCTATTAATCCCATTGAACCAGAAAAACGCCCACCTTTATTGAAAAAAGCAATTTTCATGTTTGTTGTATTCACACTTCTGATCTTATTTTTCGCTAATTCTTACTTTTCTACTTACTTGCTTCTCGGGATTGTTTTAGAAATAGCTACGTTGCTTCCAATTACAAACTACCTAATGAATCTTGGAGGAATTTTTTATGAAAAAAACAATCATTAAACAACTTACCAACTTATCTGACTTTTTTGTATCTGGCTGCTGCTTCGGTATGAGCTCAGAATTTAAAATCCCTGAAAAATTAAAAAAATAATTAACTAGTTATGCTATAATTTGGAAAAAATCAATGGGAGCGGTACTTTATGTTTTTATGGTCCATAGCGTTGCAATACTTGATTTATACGATTTGTATATTACTCATTGAACACCAAATTAAAAATAAAATCTTTTTTGCAGGAGTCATCCTGCTATCTTGTTTCTTACTAGGTTTTATTTATCCGACTTTAGGGATTTTTACTGCCTTATTTGCTATTGGAATGCTGATGCTTACATTTTTCTTCTTTACGTCTTCACCGCAACGGTTGATTTATGCGCTTCCTTGGGGACTGCTGACATCACTTTTAGGAGATCATTTGGCTAGCATCAGTGATTTTTTTGTTTTGGAATCAGCGGTGATTGAACCTGGAGATTCTTTACAATACTTTCATATTGTCGTATCTGCTGTTTTGGCAGCCTTACTAGCATTTGGCTTTAAGAAAGCTTTAGAGAGATTCTATGGATTAGATCGTCGAATGATTGGCATAATTGGTACATTGATATTATTTACATACTATATCATTACCCGTGGTGCTAGTTAATTTTAATATCCTAAAGAATATTTCAAAGTTCCTTCAAAACGTCGTTGTGCTCGACTTAATAGAACACTGTAAGCCAGTAATATGCTTTCAAATCTACTCTCTAGCCCTTTAACAGAACGTGAGTTGAAATTTTGACAACCTAATTTTTCTAAGGAAGAAAAAACAGTCTCAACTGTTTTTCTTTGTTTTCCAAGTAAGCTGTGGTCTAGTTTTTCTGACTTATCCATGTTTTTACGTGGCGGAACGGATATAGTAATGCCCTTAAGGGCAAGCTTTTCATGGATTTTATGGCTAATATATCCTTTGTCCCCTAGGATATTGGGAAGATTCGCTTCTTCCGATAAAGTCTCTAACACTTTCACGTCATGGACACCTGGATTCGTGATTGAGTAAGTAATCGGAAAGCCAGTCTTAGTAACGATCATATGAATTTTAAGACCATAAAAATAAGATTTTTTTGTTGAGTTATAGCCAACTTTGGCTATTTGATTCAATAGTTTTGCTTGTCTATTTCTAACTGGTTTACATAATGGACTAGGAAAACTATCTATAATTCCGACTAGTTCACCTTTGGTGAGCTTCTTGATGAAAAAGTATCGAATAATCTTGATAGTGTAAGCTAAGTTTGAACTTAAGCGAGTGAATCGACTCCTACTAGGAAAGTCACCATTAGGAAATAAGACGGAACAAACCGCTCTATACGTGGCTCTTTGGCTAGTATAGCCATTAATTATGCCCCATATAACACAAGCAATAATCACTGTATCGCGTTGCTTCAGTTGATCAGTATTTCTTCGGTTTTTAATCTTATCTGGTACACAATTGTGGTATATGTTAGAAACAGTTCTCATAATTTCCTTGAATGTTATAAAAGTATCTGTATAATGTTCAGTATATTTTGATGAACGCATATGTAGTCCTCATTTCTTGGGAGTTTTGAGACTACTATATGCGTTTTTTTGTTGATTTACCAACATGTTTAGACATTTTCCTCTAGGAAAAAATTAACTAGCACCACGGGTTATATCATTATCTTTTACACCCGTTTTTCTGGCGAAACTCCTGAAGTCTTAGCTTTAAATACCAGTTTCTTTATATTTTATCTTTGTTTTGGTGTAATCATCCTTGTCTACTATTGGAAAATTTCGAATAAAAAAATGGCAGACCAACTATTAGAACAACGGATTCAACTTCAACAAGACTATATCAAAGATCTTGAAAAGAACTACCAAGATTTACGGGAATTTAAGCATGACTATCAGAACTTACTTTTTTCGATGAATAGCTATCTTGAGGAGGGGGATCTTGACGGATTACGAAAGTATTATGATCAAAATATCTTACCTACTCGGCAAATGATGCAACTTTTCCCAGCTAATCTCAGTCTTCTAGACAATATGAAGAATCGGGATATAAGAAGTTTGCTTTCTTTGAAGCTTATGATGGCGCAAGAAAAAGGCTTGTCTGTTCAACTTGTATTTCCTGATGAAATCAAGCTTGATAAAAAGCATACGGTCAACCTTGTTCGTATGTTAGGGATTATATTAGATAATGCTATTGAAGGTGCTTCGATTACTAAAAAGAAAAAAATAGAATTGATCGTACTTAAAAAGAATAACTCGGTGATTATCCGTGTAATAAATACTACTTTGAATACTCTTCCCCTGAACAAACTGAAACAACAAGGCTTTTCAACTAAAAGCAATCCAAAAAATGAAGGGTTGGGATTATTCATCCTTGATGAATTAACCAAGCTAAATCCTTATATCTTTTTGGAAACTTCGATTGAAAACCAACGTTTTTCTCAAACAATTTATATACAAATGAAATAAAGGAGTAAATTTATGATTCCCATTTATATTTGCGAAGATGACATGAAGCAATTAGAAGTAATCTCTGCTGTAATCAAAAATCGAATCATGATTGAAAATTTGGATAGTTATGTCCATGTAGCTACTTCCGATCCAATGGAACTTCTTCAAGCTGCTAGAGTTCGCACCTCATCTTTTGGCATTTATTTTTTAGACATTGAATTAAAAGATAGTGAGCTAGACGGTATCATGATCGGCAAACATATACGGGATCTCGATCCATTAGGGAAAATCATCTATGTGACTTCCCACACGGATCTTTCGATGACTATCCTGAAAAGCAATATCGAACCAACTGATTATATTATCAAAGAAGATGTCTTTGACCTAAAAGAAAACGTCGAACGGATTTTGAGCAAGATTTTCGAGGATGTCCAAACTACACCTCTTCAAAAAGATATTTTTAAAATCGAATTCAACGATGAAATAAAGTTTTTACCAATCAAAGATATTCAATATTTTTCGACGTCACCCGGTACACCGCATAAATTAGAAGTCCATTTGACACATGCGCAAATGCAATTTTACGATAAAATCAAAGAAATCGAAAAAATGAATCAGCATTTCATTCGCTGTCATAAGTCTTATGTGATCAACACACAAAATGTTCGGACGATCAATAAGAAGACCCGTGAAATCACTTTAGCTAATGGTGAAGTGATCCCCGCTTCTGTCCGTGGTCTAAAAAAACTGATTTCTTAACTTTATAATAACTCCCCTTTCTTTTTTACGCTCTAGGTCAAATAGTGTTGCTTTGAATTAAATCATGAAAAGGAGACGTTCCGGCGTTTCCTTTTTTGTGTGATTAAATGATTTCGCAAAAATCTTGCTAGATCAGAATTCTCTTTCTAAGGTGACGAAAGGTTCTAAAACCAAATGCGATTCTTTTTATGATTTTGGTCAGTATGAGGGAAGTAACAAAATCAGCAAGGTAGTCGATAGTGATAACAAGGTTTTAGTTGCTGAATTTTCAAATTTTGTAGCTTCCGAAACGGTAGCCGTTACTAGAACAGATAAAGAGGTTATTGTAGAGAAAACTGCAAAAGGATATAATGGGAAAAACAAAGTTACATGAGAGAGTTATCCGTTAGCTACGAAGGATGAGAATTTTAAAGGTAGAATTACACCACAATCGTCCTATAGATCTTGGAGACATCCAAATTTGCAATAGGAATTCATGTTTTTTCAACACTTACTAATTTTGGTGTTTCAGCTTTAGTAACTTTTATAGCTGGAATTTTTTGTATTGCGAGGTCAGAAGCTAGGCTACTGCTTGATTATATGGATGCAAAAGGTTTGTTTACTGGTTCTGCGGTTGCTGCTGCATTAGATACAAGTGGAAATGGTTGGATTGGTTTGTATATTCGAGATGTATGGAATGTTTCTAAAGCAGTAGATATTGGAACACAATATAAGACGATGTAAGGGGGAAACATGAAAAAAGCGGATGCTAAATCTATAATAAGTATATTTGTAGGTGTATTTCTTTTAATGGGTGTTATCGAATTTATTTTTAAAAGAAATCATTCATTTATTCTTTCTAATCATTATTTTGAGTTTCTGTTAGGTTTTATTGTTATGAAAGCTTTTCCTATTGGTAGAGGATGGGCAAAAGTAAGATATTTTACTTTAGTTTTTCTAAGTTTTTATCTGCCAATAAAGATTGGGGACTTATTAAGTGTTGAGGGATTAAATATTACACTAGGAACATATCTTATTGTTTTAGGTATCTTTCTTTTGATTGTTGGTCCATTTTTTTATCGAAGAATTGCTCATAGAGTGAAATAATTGTTTTGAGTGGAGTAAGTGATAAACTGTGATTATGTTAATTTATTAAGGATTAGAAAATGAGAGAGAGATTCTAAGGTCATTTCAGAATTTTGTGTGGGGGATTATCCGTTAAAACGCGCTGAAAAAACGTCAAAATATAACGAATAGGTTATTTTTAAATTGAGTAATTTCACAAACTTTTAAAAAGAGAAAATGAGTAAGGATCTATCATTTTTAACTAGACCAATTTCATTTCACAAAGTCGGATGTAAAAGGGCTTGGTAACACTGGTACTTGGTAGTATACACATTATGTATACTAACTAAATAAATAACAATTTCAATCCTCTGGTAATTACTTGTAATTACTCTCTTTTTTTGTTACGATGTACTTACTAAGTAATTACTATTTATTGGAAATGAGGAGTATATATGATTACAAAAACAAGAAAACAAGGTAATTCTATTATGTTGACAGTTCCTAAAGACTTTAATATTCCGAATGGAGTAGAAGTCGAGGCAAAACTTGTAGAAAATGGCATTCTTTATGAATTTGTTGAACCACAAAAGGAATTCTTTGATTTTAGTGAAGATATTTTGTCTGATATAATCGCAGAAGGCTACGATAAAGATAAAATCCTTGTAGAGTTTAAGAATAGAAAAAACAAAATGGTTTCTTCTTTTAGTAATATTGCTACAGATACACTTACTAATTCTAAGGCTATGACTAAAGAGGAGTTGGCAAAAGAAATTGGGTTATGAGATCGTTCCTTCAAAACATGTCATTAAGTATCTAAAAAAGATAAAAGAAAAGCCTTTAAAAGAGAAATTTTTAAATATTATTTATGACGAGATTGCAATTAATCCATATTCAGGAAGTCAAAAAACTGGGGATTTATCAGGTATTTGGTCTAGGGGATTTACGTATGCAGGAACTACTTATAGAATTGCTTATGAAATTGAAGAAAATATGGTTATTCCTGTATTGTTATGTGGAACCCATGAAAATTTCTATGAGCAGTTAAAGAATATAAAAGAATAATAAGTTTCTGTCTTTTTAGAAGGAATAGGCACGTGTTAGTTTTGTTGATTATTGACCATAAAAACCAAAAAAATAACCATCTAAACACTTTGACAGGAGTTAGATGGTTTGAAAAAAGTTAATAACTGTCACCGTCTTTTTAAGGCTCTAAGTCAAATAGTGTTGTTTTAAGCCAATCAAAAAAGCCCATAGGACACATCCAAGTGAGCCCCCAAACTTAGACCAAAAATCTACCTTTGGGAGCTCACTTCACATATCAAAATTAGGCTTATTTTATTTTTAAGAAGGACTATTGTCCCACTCCGATTATAGAACTATTTTTTAATGTACTATCTCACAACTACTTTGTTTCAAGTGGAATTTTTGTTTAATGCAACATCATTTCTTGTGCAATTTCCTGGCCATTCATTTGTGCTGGATAAAAAGTCGGCCAATTCTCCATTTCTTCTAACAACTTCTCTTGACTCTCATTCCCTAAATAGATATGGAAATGTTCTGAATCACTTGGCTCGATTGAATGATCACTGAATTGGACATAGCGATATGCACTATTTTGTGGTTCTTTCGCCTCAAATAGATAGCGTACACCTCGGTTACCTGTCTGATAATCCAACACTTTTTTACCACTGTAACGGTATTCTGCTTTTTTCACTTCGCCATTTTTAAATGTAAATGTCAACTCGTTCCCCTTGATCGTTATCTTTGCAACATCTGTGTGATAGCCAACTTTATAGTATTCTTTATACTCTTTCGCCGTCTTTTCTGGATTCACTTTTGCCTTGTATTCAAAAACTGGATCTAGTGTTCCATTTTCAAGATAAGTATCTACTGTCTGCCACGCACCGTTCCAATCCAATAACGTACGGTCTTTGACCGCCGAATCTTCAAAGTAGCCGTTGTATACGGTCTTTTCTTCCTGTTCCCATCTATCTTCAAGGGGATTCTCTGTTTCAGTCGTTTTTTGTAACGCTCTCAGATTTTTCTCCATGATCGAAAGGTAGTTTTCTCCCTGTGCCATTTGTTCCTTCGTCAATCCTTCCAACGGATTAAGTACCTCTAAAGAAACTCCTGCTTCATTCGCTAGTGTTTTAGCAATACTACCTTTCGTATTTTCTTCGAAATAGATAGTGCTGATCCCATGTTCCGTTACGAATTCCTTTAATTCTGCTATTCGAGAAGCAGAAGGTTCTTCGCTTGAAGATAAGCCCGTAACTGCCAGTTGCTTTAGCCCATACTCCAATGCTAAATAGTTGAACGCTGCATGTTGTGTAACAAATGATTTTTGTTTTGCTTGCCCCAAGGTATCTTGATATTTTTGGTGTAGGTTTTGTAGTTTTGTTAGGTAGTTCTCCGCATTACTTGTAAAAACTTCCTCTTTTTCTGGGTATTGTTTTATCAATTGATTACGTATCGTCTGAACCTGTTTCACTGCTAAACTTGGCGCCAACCAAACATGAGGGTCTAATTCGTGGGTATGCCCCTCCCCTTCATGAGTATGATCATGTCCGTCTTCACTACCTGACAATAAAAGCATTCCTTCTGTTACTTTGATCGACAATACCTTCCCTTCCCGCAAGGTTTCTTGAATTGCTGGAACCCATGTTTCCATATTTTCATCATTATAGACAAATATATCTGCATTTTGGATTTTAGTCATGTCCTTAGCGGATGGTTCATAATCATGTGAATCTGTTCCTGCGGGGATCAATAATTCCACATTTCCTTCTTCCCCAACGATTTCTTTAGTGAACTCATACATTGGGTAAAAGGTTGTCAACACTTGCAGCTCTTCATTTTTCCCAGCTTCTTGGTTACTTCCGCAACTAGCAAGGAGACCAACTAATAATACCCCACTTAACAAACCAATCAAACGTCTCATCTTTGTTACACTCCTTCTCATCTTCTTTCTTTGTTCTTTTACGATTAACTCCATTAAATCGTAATCGTTACGTTTTAATAACAAGAATAAATTTAGCATATCTCTAAAACATAGGTCAAGTATTTTTTGGTTATTTAATCGTTGATTTGAACATCCGAACCTTTATCATTTTCTTTTTGGCCCTATTTCCGACTATAATGAAATAAATCATCTCTCACTTTAGTAAAATTTTTATGTACTTACTTGTTTGAGATGTTCTGACTTATTAGAAAGGAGAAAAAAAGTGGAAAATAAATCCAAAGAAAATTCACGGTTCATACGGTTTTTAGGGGGAAAAACTTCTTACTATGTTTTAGGTTTATTGATCATGTTGGCTTTAGTCATTTACATTTTCCAAAAGGTTGGCTTTGTTTTTAAACCATTTATTGTGATTTTTGCTACTGCCTTACCACCTGTTTTATTTGCTTTAATTCTATATTATTTATTAGATCCTTTAATCAAACGTTTGAATAAAAAACTATCCAGAAATCTATCAGTGGTTATTGTTTATATCGTTATTTTGATGCTGATCGGACTAGGAAGCATCTGGCTGATCCCATTTCTGCAGCAGCAGGCTAAAACACTGATTGCGAGTTTCCCGGACTTATTCGCTGATTTTCAGCAGACACTAAAACAATTTTTGGCGCAAACACCATTTTCAGATGCGTTCAATCAATTTTTTTCATCTATTGATGATCTTACTTCAAATTTTACCTCCTTCATTGGAGATTATTGGGAAAGCGGGGCTAAGAGTTTAGGGAACATCTTTTCAGCAGTCACCACTACTTTTATTACATTATTTACTGGCCCGATCATTGCCTTTTTCCTATTGAAAGATCCTCATAAATTTTATCAATCAGTCTTAGGAATCGTTCCACCTAAATTCCGTACGGATTTTCAAACATTGACAAAAATCGCCAATCAGCAACTCGGTGCATTTTTGAAAGGACAAATCATCGCTTCTTTCATTTTAGGTGCTGTCTATTGGGTGACTTTTTTATTGATTGGTTTAGAATTCGCAAGTATATTAGCGATTGCTGCAGGTATTCTATGTATTATTCCCTATATCGGTCCTTTTATCGCCTTCTTTCCTGGTCTATTTATTGCCTTTCAGGATTCAACGTTTATGGCGATAAAATTTATCCTTGTCTGGTTTATCGTGCAACTACTCCATGGCGATCTAGTCGTTCCGCGAGTGATGGGCAATCGTTTACAGATCCATCCGATTACGATTCTGATCGTTCTACTAGTCATGGGTGATTTGTTAGGACTTATGGGTGTCATTTTTGGTATTCCGATCTACACGCTGATCAAATTGCTTGTCGTCTTTACTTTTAGGAAATTCAAGCAACGCTACAACAAGTTCTACGGTGATCAAGGTGTTTATCAAAAAGCAGATTTTTCAGAGAAAGATTACCTAGATAAAGAATAACTATAAATTAGGTACAAAAATGAGATAATCCTACTGAGTAAAGAGAACTACAATTTTTGTCTCTATGATTTATGGGGCTGAAAAATCAGAGTTGATTCTTTAGCCCCATTTTTCATTTTAGGTATAAAAAAAACAGTGATTATCAATGCCCTACTTTCTCTCGCACCTTGTGCTTGTAAAACTGCAATTTTTTTGCAAAATAATGACATTTTCCTTTATGGAGAAACTTTGTACATTAAAGGCGATAAAAACTAAAATAATAGCGTATAATAAAGATAATTTATTTTTACTGGAGTGAAAAAAATGGAGAGTAAATTCGCTAAAGAAACCGTTATCATGTCTAGGTTGCAAATCATGTTTAGCTGTCTGGCAATAGTTTCTATCCCATTATTTTACGGCGGATATATTGCAATCTGGGCTCCAATCACGTTGTTTTTTTTAGTGATCTTTTGCTTAGGACTACTAATAATGAAAATAAAAAAAGGTTGATTTTGAAAAGAGGCTAGGACAGAAGTGTTTCTTACTTTTGTCCTAGCCTCTTCATTTGTACCTCTTACGCAACGCATCCGTTTTTCTTGATAAAGAACTATTTTTTGAAGTAACCTATTTCGAGTATTTTTCTAGTTATTCTTTCAATAATGCAATGGCTTGATATGGTTTCAATTTCAACTCACGTTCAACGATTGTTCCATCGTAATTATCGATCAATATCTTGGAGTCTAAAAATTCTTCTGGTAATGAAATAGTCGTTTCTTTACCGTAGAAATTAGTAAATACGATTACTTTCTTTTCTTCATATTGCCGTAAAAAACTATATACTTGTGGATGTTCCGGCTGGTATGCCTGATAACTTCCCAAGGAAATTACTGGATACTGCTTTCTCAATCGGATCAATTTTTGATAATAATTGAAAATAGATTGCGGAGAAGCAAGCTCTTTTTCAACATTGATATCCCCATAGCTTTCTGCTACCTTTAACCATGGTTTTCCCAATGTAAACCCAGCGTTTTCACCGGCTGTCCACTGCATCGGTGTACGTGAATTATCTCTTGATTTGGCTTTGATCCGGCGGAAAGCTTCTTTTTCTGATAAGCCTTTTTCCAGTAATAGCTGATACGCATTTAAACATTCGATATCCACATAATCAGCAACCGAATCAAAGTCAGGATCGATCATGCCGATTTCTTCGCCCATATAGATATAAGGCGTTCCCCGATTTAAATGAATCATAGTTGCTAGCATTTCTGCCCCTTGTTTTCGGTAGGCATCAACTGCTACAAAACGGTTCAGTGCACGCGGTTGGTCGTGATTATTCAAAAATAAAGCATTCCAACCATTCCCAGCACTCATCTCTTCTCCCCAAGTATGGAACAATCGTTTTAATTCTTCAAAATCAAACGGCGGAGTGGTCCACTTGTCCCCATTTTCATAATCAACTTTCAGATGATGAAAATTGAAAACCATGGAAAGTTCATTCCGACTCGGTTCTGTATATAAAATGCAGTTCTCAACGGTTGTTGAACTCATTTCGCCTACAGTGATGATCTCTGCGTCTTGACCAAATGTTTCTTTGTTCAACCGTTGAAGATACGTATGGGTGATTGGTTTATCCGTGTATTCTGGTTTACCTTGGTTCTCTGAATTGTTTTTCAAAACTTCATCTTTTCCAATGACATTGATAACATCAAAACGGAAGCCTTTGACTCCTTTGCTCATCCAAAAACGAACGACCTTGAATAACTCTTCTTGGACCGCTTCATTTCGCCAATTTAAGTCTGCTTGTGTTTTGTCATATAAATGCAAGTAGTATTTGCCAGTGTCCCCAAAAGGCGCCCAAGCATTCCCACCAAATTTAGATATCCAATCAGTTGGTTCATCTCTTAGAATAAAAAAATCTTGATAGAATGGATCACCTGCTAAAGCTTTTTGAAACCATTCATGTTCAATCGACACATGATTCAATACCATATCCAACATTATTTCGATCTGATAACTTTTAGCTTCAGCTACTAATGATTCAAATTCCTCCATTGTTCCAAAAAGAGGATCGATCGCGATATAATTGGAAATATCATACCCATTATCTTTTTGCGGACTTGGGTAAATAGGGTTCAACCAGATCATATCAATGCCCAATTCATGTAGATAAGGAAGTTTTTCTTTGATGCCTGCTAGATCGCCAATCCCATCACCATTGCTATCGCGATAAGATTTAGGATAAATTTGATAAATGACTTTGTCTTTGAATGTCATATTGATTTGCCTCCAATCAACTGATCGCCAACTTATATATACAAGTTGCTAAATTCATTATAACCAAAAAGGAAGCGTTTGTAAAACTTTTGCTCAATAGTTCTCCAAATCCTTTAGACAACGACTCACTCAAAAGAAAGAGCACCTCTTTTTTGAGACCGTTCACTATTCAAAGAGACAATGGTCAAAAAAATAAGCCGGCACAACTCGCAAATAAACGACGATTGCGAGTTGCACAGGCTTTTAGAACGAAACATTCTACAATTTTGTTTCCTTCTATTCATTTGATTTTAGTGCATCGATCATATTGATATGTTTTAACTTGAAGTGAGTCACGATCATTACGATCACGGTAAACAAGATCGTTAAAATACTTGAAAGTGCATAAGCTTTCCAAGTAATCACTAATGGAAAGATGACATTTTCCATAGAGGCTTGTCTTAAAATGAAGTCCGTCAATACATACCCAATACCAAATCCACCAATAATACCAAGCAAGGTGAAAATAATGTTTTCTCTAACAATATACATCGTCACTTCTTTATCGAAGAATCCTAGTACTTTGATCGTAGACAATTCACGTACCCGCTCGGAGATGTTGATGTTCGTTAAATTGTACAATACAATAAACGCTAATAAACCAGATAAAACGACAAAGATCAAAACAACGGAATCTAAGTTTGCCATAGATTCTTCCTGTGTTTCTACTTGTTTTGAAACAAAGGAGGTGTTCGTCACGCTACCCGTTTCTAATAATTTTTCTGATAAATGATCCTCTTGGTCTTTTGTCATAGCAGCTGTTTGAACTAAAAAAGCATTTGTTTCAGCAGATTTTCCCGATACTTTGTGGTAATAGTCCGCACTCATATAAACAAAATTCCCTAAATAATTCTGTAAAACTTCACGGGTTTTTACTTTTAACTCTTTTTGATCATCTGTGTATAAAGAAACAGTATCGCCTTTAGCTAGACCAAACAACTCCGCCGCTTTTTGTGTGATCGCGATACCATCATTCGGTAATTCCCGAGCTTGTCCATCTGTTCCTAGCAGATGGATAAAGTTTTCTAGCTGGTTCTTCTCTTTTGGTGCAATCATCGTCAGGCTTTGCGAGGCTTGCCCTTTTTTCCGCAACTCAAGTGTCTGCATGTCGACCGCGAGAAGCGCCTTGAACTTAGGATCGTCTTCTAATGTCTGTTTTGCTGTATCTGCACTTTTATCAGCGCTTTGGTCGATCGTGACAATTGCTTGATAGTCTGTGATTGGTCCGAATTGTTTCTCGGAAACCGAACTTAACGAGTCTTTCAGCCCTACTCCGGCTACCATCAAACCCGCACAACCAGCAATTCCGATAATCGCCATCAGCATTCTTGATTTATATCGAAAAAGATTGCGATAACTGATTTTTTGATTAAAGCTAAGTCGAGACCACAGTGGCTTAATATACTCTAACAAAATCCGTTTTCCTGGTTTTGGTGCTTTGGGTTGGAGAAGAGCAGCTGGCTTTTCTCGTAGATCTTTAAATAAAACAATCATCGCCGCGCCAAACGCTGCAATAAAGAAAGCAACTGCTGCTTGAATAATTGGCGCCCAATCATAAAAGATAACGGCTGAACCAATATCATATTGCTCATTTGACAGTTCAAAGATGATTCTTGGCAACAAATTGGTTCCCAGTACCGTTCCTAAAAGTATGCCAATTCCAGAAGCAAGTGTGGCATAAATCGCATATTTTTTGGCAATCTCCAATTTTGTATAGCCTAATGCTTTTAACGCACCAATTTCTCTGCGATTTTCTTCGACCATTCGTGTCATCGTCGTAAAAGTGATCAATGCCGCAATAAAGAAGAAAAATACTGGAAAGACATTTGCAATAGCAGCAATACGTTCAGCTAGATCTCCAAATTCCTGAAAGCCAACATTTTCAGATCGTTCCTGATAACGGTAGGTCGGCTTTTCTAACGTATTGATTTTCTCTTGTTTTTCTTTGATCGTCTCTTCTGATTCAGTGAGTTTTTGCTGTTGTTCTGCTAATGCTTGTTCTTGTTGCGCTAATTGTGCTTGCTGTTCAGAAAGCTGGTTCAAAGCTGTGTCACGCTGTGCTTCAGGCAGTTGCTCGATTGCCGCCATTTGTTGCGTCATTTGTGTTTTTGCAGACTCAAGTTGGCTAACTGCTGCATCCAATTGACTTTGGCTATCCTCGATTTTTTGTTTCGCAGGTTGTAAGTCTGCTGTTGCTTGTTTTTTGAGCTCATCCAGCCGTTGTGTTGGTCTGTCCTGAAAGATTGTTTCAACAGTTTCCTGATTTTTAGCCATTCGATCTTCATAGGCTTGGCTGTAAGTATCTAAATCTGTAACATTGGTGAATGTAAGATAGATAACGGAATCAATCGTTGTGTTGAAGTCTGATTCTGGCAGATAAGCAAAGTAATCCACTCTTCCGTTACCAACATTTGCGTAACCACGTTCTAAATTATTGATAAATAATGGAGAACGCACAAAACCCACGACTTTGTATTCTTTTTGAACTAGATCTTCGGAATCGATCGTATAAGAATCCCCTATTTTATAGCCTGAATTTTTGGCTTTTTCGTCTAAGACTATTTCCCCTTGTTTTTCAGGTAGATGCCCTTCAACAACCTTCAATTTATTTTGTTTTGCGGTATCCGTATACGAGAAAATCTGTGCCACTTCGTTTTTTTGGGCATTTGCGTAATAGATCTGTTTGCCTGTCTCAACTTGCGCATGGGGGATTTTTTTGGCTTGTGTCAAGTCGTCTTCAGTCAATCCAGCTGTGGAAATCATTTGTAGATCCGACAAATTTTTCTGATCAACATAGTGATCCATCGTTTTTTGCATGACTGGACCAGCTGTTTTAACTCCTACGAAAAGTAGCGTTCCTAGCATAATGATCAACACAATCGCAATAAATCGTCCTTTTGACTGCTTTATTTCTCTAAAGCTTGCTTTAAGATATGTTTTTGTTTTCATAACTATCTCCTTACCATACAAGATCATCAATGGATGAAGGAGTATCATTGATTTCAACGGAGCGGACCTTTGCATCATTGATACGGATCACTCGGTCTGCGATTGGAGCTAAAGCAGAATTATGTGTGATGATCAACACTGTATTTCCATGCTCTCTACTGGCATTTTGCAATAGTTTCAACACTTGTTTTCCTGTTTCAAAATCTAACGCCCCAGTTGGTTCATCACACAACAATAGTTTTGGATTTTTGGCTAGTGCCCGTGCAATCGAAACACGTTGCTGCTCACCACCAGATAATTGTGAAGGGAAATTTTCCAAACGATGGGCTAACCCTACTTGCCCCAACACTTCTTCTGGATCTAGTGCATCCGGTGAAACTTCAGTAGCAAGTTCGACATTTTCTTTGGCAGTCAGATTAGGAACAAGATTATAAAATTGAAACACAAAACCAACATCTGTTCTTCGATAGGCTGTCAATTGTTTGTCATTGAACTGCGCAATATCTATCCCATCAATAATGATTTGTCCTTCATCTGGTTGATCCATACCACCTAATATATTTAAAACAGTTGATTTTCCCGCCCCACTTGGTCCAAGAATAATCACCAGTTCACCTTTTTTAATGGAGAAAGAAATATCTTCATTCGCTGTGATCGTTGTTTCTCCCATTTTGTAGCGCTTAAACTCGTTTTTTACTTCTACATACTCCATTCGTATTCTCCTATCTTCACGATATTTCTTTTTCGTATACGTTTTCTTCTCTTTATTCTACCATTGAACGCTACTAGACTAAAGGCAGGAACAAGTATTCATTGACAAATAAACAAAATATGATTTACTTACAGGGAAACAATCTATTTTTGAAAGAAGGACAACCATGAATACAATAAAGTCACTTGACCTTGTACTTGATCATACCGCATTTGTCGCGATTGATCTTCAAAAAGGGATTCTCGGTTCAGGACAATTGTTCCCTAATGATGCCGCTACTGTTTTAGCAAATAATGTAGAACTGGCACAACACTTGAAAAATACTGACGCGTTAAATGTCTTAGTCAATGTAGATATCACTGAATTCCGCTATTTGAGTACTAAAAACGAATTAGCTAAACAAGCAGCAGTCCCTGTTATCCCAAAGGAATTTACAGATTTGCTGTTAGCTCCCTATTTAGAGGATACAACAAATACATTGACCGTCACAAAATACAATCCTAGCGCTTTTTTTGGTACTTCTTTAGATCTCCAGCTTCGCCGCCGTCAAATCGACACGATTATTTTGTCTGGCGTTGCTACGTCTAATGGCGTATACGCAACTGCGTTAGACTCATTTCAACATGGCTATCATGTCATCGTGGTCGAAGATGCTTGTGCAGATAGAGATCTTGAGTTACATCACGTCTTTTTTGAAAAAATCTTCCCTAAAATGGTCCGAATCCGTTCTACGAAAGAAGTTATTTCAGCAATCGAAAAGGCGAAGGAATAATGGTGCAACTACGCATTCTTTCCATTTACTTCTTTCATTTTTCATGGGAAAATAGCGTTAATAGCTAGATAGGAGTAGTAAGTATGGGGAAAAAAAAGATAACGATCAAAGACGTAGCGAAACACTCTGGTGTATCGATTGCTACTGTCTCATTGATTTTAAATGGTAATGAAGCAAAATTTAGTCCAAAAACGGTCGAAAAAGTCTTTGCTTCAAAAAAGGAATTAGGGTATCAGCCCGATTATCTTGCCCGCCAGATGATCACAAAAGAAACAAAAACTATCGGTGTCCTCGTTCCAGACATCACGAACCCTTTTTTCAATATATTGATGCGGGGAATCGAAGAGGTTTTGTATCAGCAACATTTTGTGACGATCCTATGCAATGCTGATTCTGATCATCAAAAAGAAATTGAGTATCTAGCTGAACTTACACGACGTGGAGTAGATGGATTCATCATCGCCACTTCTGCCATCTCGACATCAGCAATCAATGAAAATTTAAAAAAGCATGGACGTCCTTACATCGTGCTCGATCAAAAAAAATCACATGGATTCAGTGACTCTGTCCGAACAGATGATTTTCGTGGTGGATATCTTGCAGGTGTTCATTTATTATCGCTAGGCCATGAAAATATTGCGCTTGTTTACCCTGAGAATCCACCAGAAAATATCCAGCTACGAATTGAAGGATTCAAACACGCATTAGACTTCTACCAATATTCTCACGATCAGTTACTGCTATTGCCCACACTGTTTTCCAAGCAAGGTGGGTATCAAGCTGTACCAAGCATCATTGAATCTGCGACAACTGCAATTTTCGCATTGAATGATGAATTAGCTTTTGGTCTTTATCGCGGACTGGAGGAGAAAGGTAAATCAATTCCTGATGATTACAGTATCATCGGCTATGATAACATCGACATGTGTGAATATGTTAAACCTAAACTCACCACTATCGCACAACCAATCGTTGAGTTGGGCAAAGCTTCTGCTAAATTATTATTATCACGGATCCAATCGCCCACTAAGGAATGGGAAGAAGAACTATTACCTGTAAAATTAGAAAAAAGAGCTTCGACTGCTCCATTAAAAAAAACATAACAAGAGGAACTTGCCAAAACATGTGCGACAAATTTCATGTTTTGACAAGTTTTTTACGTTTTACGCCCGTTATTTTTACAAATATTTTGTAGAATTGCTCCACCTTTGGTACAATTTAATTAGCATGACCATCTCCCCCCATTTGTTCCCCCAACAAATAAATGGTAGTGCCTTATACTGAATATCAAAGCATTGAGAGTAACGACTCAGTGCTTTTATCGAATGGCAAACGCAGAGTCAATTTACTGAAAGTACAAATTCACTGCTGTTATGAAAAATAAAAGACTACGCTACTAAACGTTTAAAAGAAAAGGAGTATCTGATTATGAACAAAAATAAAGCAATACGCCTACTCGCCACATCATGGCTGATTGCTCCAACTATTTTGTCGACACAGTCTGTGTTTGCAGATGAACAATCGGCACAGACAACTGAAAGCTCAATCGTCGCCCAAAAAACGACAAACTCTTCCACTCTTACCAGTTCAGATCTAACTGATTCATCTTCTACTGGAACAGCCACAACAAGTTCTTCGATGACTGAATCGTCTACTAGTTCTTCTACAACTGAGTCATCTACAACCGAATCGTCTACTACTGATTCATCAGAATCACCAGATGGGTCAACAGAAGAAACAGCTACGCGTACAGTTACGATTGATCCGACCTTATTAGGAAAAATCAAATTAAGTACCATCGCTACAGACACTACAGAAGAAAAAGAATTGACGATTGATTCATCTGGAGTAGTTAGAGGATTGAAAGAGGGCACTAAGATTGCCTATGAAATCACCCCTTCAAAAGATGAAAAATTAGTCTCTTTCGAAGTGAACGGTGCGCAAGAAGTCGACTATCAGCAACATACCTTTACTATTGGCGTCATCGACATGACACTTTCTGCTAAATTCGAATCAACTACAGAAACATCGAATGGCGGATCAACAGGATCAAACGGAGGCTCAACTGGATCTTCTAATGGTTCGAATACTGGTGGATCAACAAACCAAAACAGTGGCAATAATGGAAATCCTGGTAATTCTAGCAAACCAAATGGAAATTCGAACAATCAGTCAAAACCTTCGACTGCTACAAACAATGACTCAGTTGTTTCCGCAAACAATGGCGGTGGCTCTAATAGTCAATCTAACAACCAACAGCCTTCTGGTTCAACAGGTCAAGCAGGCATCGAAAATCCGGGAACTAATTCTTCTGATTTTGTTGTCAAAACACCGATTGAATCTCTTTTACCAGCCAACACGACTGCTGTCCAACAGGCAATCGTCAGAGAAGCTTATAAGTATTTAGGTAGTCCCTATGTTTGGGGTGCAAAAGGTCCATCCACATTTGATTGTTCCGGTCTAGCTTATTATGTTTACATGCAAGCTACAGGTCACTATATTGGTGGCTGGACTGGTGAACAACAATATGCCGGTACGCAAATTCCTGTGGACCAAGCACAGCCTGGAGATTTAGTATTCTGGGGACCTTCTTCTGGTGTTACACATCACGTTGGTATCTATCTTGGAAACGGCTTATACATCCATGCACCTCAACCAGGTGATAAAGTACGGATCACTTCGATCGCCGATTATGCACCTGATTTCGCTGTCCGTGTGAATATTGCAGGTTTACCAATTGCAAATGGTTCTCTAGCAAATTCATCTATTTTAGATGGCCTTGGAGATTTCAACTTTTCAAAAAATCAAACGACTGATCAATTTTTGAAAAAAATTGCCGATAGTGCTCAAGAAATCGGACAAAAAGACGGTATCTACGCTTCCGTTATGATGGCTCAAGCAATTCTAGAAAGTGGCTCAGGCAACAGCTTATTATCCAGTGAACCAAACTTTAATCTGTTTGGTATCAAAGGGGATTATCAAGGAAAAAGTGTTTCATTCAATACACTAGAACAAGACGAATCGGGTTCAAACTACCAAATCCGAGCATCTTTCCGCCAATATCCATCTTATAAAGAAAGTCTAGAAGATTATGCAAAATTAATCAAAAATGGATTGTCTCATAACAAAGATTTTTATAAACCCACATGGAAATCAGAAGCAAAAACCTATAAAGAAGCAACAAAATATCTAGAAGGCCGCTATGCGACAGATAAACAATACGCAAATAAATTAAATGCGATCATCAAAACATATGATCTGACAAAATATGATGAGCCTAAGAAAGAAGAAAAATCAGTTGTTGAAACATCTACTAAAAAAGAGTCATTCGTTGTGCCAGTTTCATGGAATAAAAATGAAATGTCACTGACAAACTTAGATGTTTCAAACTTCAAACGAACAGCTAAAAAACCTGACTATTTTTCTACAACTAAAGTATTGACGATCTTTGAGGTACTCCAACAACTATCCGCTAGAGAAATCCCTCAAACTCCAGTGGTCCAGGTCAAAGCAGATACAGTTCCATTACTAAGCATCTTAACGATCGATAACTTACTATGGATCCAAAGCAAATTCAAATAAGCTAAAAAGAACCTACAATATGCGAACCGACTACAAAGTCGACCCGCATACTGTAGGTTCTTCTTTCATTTATTTTTCTCTTTTCAAAACGATACTTGTGTATAGCCATGTAGTCAAGACGTAATAAACAAAGTATAAAACAAAGAAAATCAAAAATGGAATCCAGATATCATGGTACGGATCACTCATCAATACTGTAAACATCTCTAAACCGAAAATAACGTGTATTGCACCTAAGATACCTGGTGCTAGGAAAAGCACGCCAATTTCTCGTCGGATGGACTGTTTCAATAGATTACGTTTAGCACCGATTTTTTCCAACATTTCATATCTGCTGATGTCACTTTTACTTCCTGAAAGGATCTTGAACATCAAGCAACTTGCCAACATCGTCAAGAAGGCGATACCTAGGAAGAAGCCCATAAATTCAAAACCAGAATACATACCGTTGAACAGTTGATACATGGTGAATTTTTGATTGAAGCTTGCATCATTAGTTTGCAACGTTGGATTGTTCTCGCTGTTTTCTTTTACCAATGTTTCAATTTGATCTAGATCAGCAACAAAATCTTTCACTTGAACCAGTTGCAGTGTCGTTTGAGGAAGATTCAATTGTTCAAATTCCGTTGACTGCACTACTTTGATTTCTTTACCTTGTTGTTCTGGTAATTCATACGAACGCAATTCATCTTGCATCGGCAACTGCTCCGCTAGATCTTTTGCACTTACTTCTGCGATTTTTGAGTCATTGATTGAATTCCCATTATTTGAAATATATTTCAAAGGTGTTTTTTCAAAGTCACTATAATTGTAATACACATATTGTGCATCTTCTTTTTGAGCATACGTCGCATTGACCTTCAACTGTAAATCAGAAACTTTTTGTTGATCTACTTTTTGTGCATTGTTCAAAATGACATCATAAGCAGAAACCTTATTTGTGAATGTCATAATCTCATTCTTAAATCCTAATCCAACAGTCAACGCACCCAAAGCTAAAGCTAACAGCATCGCTACCATCGACAACATTTGAGTATACTCACGAATTCTAAAACTTAATTGTGACAACGTAAAATTATTCAATTTACGCATTGAAATACTTTCTGTTTTCTTCAATAACGACAAGAAGAAAATAATAACCGAATGGAAAATGAAATAAGTACCTAGAACAATTGTTACTAAAGCTACGACAATAGCCATTAACTGGTATTCTAGTACATGTGCCATCATATAATAACCAATACCTAAGAAAACAATTCCTAGAATAACTTCTAGTAAAAATAAAAACTTATGTTGTTTCATTCTAGTTGGTGTTTGATCTGCACGTATCAGTGTCAAGATCGGTTTTTTTACAATTGAGAATGCATTGACAAATGCTGCAAGTAAAAACAAGATTGCAAAAAAGATGAATGTGATAATCAATCCTTTTAGATTCAAAGGTGAAAAATGGGTGATCGTAACATTTAATTGATCGACTAGTAATTTTTGAACGATACTAGTAAGCCCTACACCCAAGACAGAACCAACTACTGTAGCCACTATCCCAACGATAAATGTTTCCGAAAAGATCATTTGTGCAATTTTTCTTCCTTTTGCACCCAACATCATGAACATCGCATAATCTTTTTGCCGCATCGTCATCAAAAATGAATTTGCGTAAAGAATGTAGACAAATGTGATGATCCCCAATAAAACAGAGCCTATCTGAAAGATGATCACTGTCATCGACAAGGATGAATTATGTGTTAAAAAATCTTTATTACTTGCCATCGATTCAAACATATAAAAGATGGCAGATGCCATAACTAAACCTGAAAACAAGACAATGTAATCCCTTAATCGACTTTTGATTCCAGTAAGTGATAGTTTCCAAAGCATTTTCTTTTCCCCCTTACTGTTCCAAATTTCCTAAAATGGATAAGATTTGTCGATAAAAAGAATCTCGACTTTGGTCTCCGCGCTTCACTTCTTGGTGAATGCCCCCATCTTTGATAAATAAAATGCGTTGACAATAACTTGCTGAAAAAGGATCATGGGTAACCAAAAGAATCGACACCTCGTCTTTGGTATTTAGTTCTTCCATCGTATCCAACAAATCACGAGCGCTTTTTGAATCCAAAGCACCTGTTGGTTCATCACCTAATAAGATCGTAGGTTGGGTAATCAAGGCCCGCGCTGCAGCAACCCGTTGTTTTTGACCACCTGATATTTCAGACGGATAACTTTCTAAAATATGAGAAATCGATAAACGTTCAGCAATTTTTTTCACTCGCTGTTTGATCTCTTTTGCCCGAACACCTTGTAAAGAAAGTGGAACTGCAATATTTTCTTGAGCAGTTAAATTTTCTAATAAGTTGAAATCTTGAAAAATAAATCCGATTTCTTTTGATCGAAAATCAGCTAATTGATTTCCCTTTAATTTTGTCACATCTTTTTGATTGATTCGAATCGATCCTTCAGTAGGTTTATCTAATGTAGATAAAATGTTCAATAGTGTGGATTTACCAGAACCAGAAGCACCCATTATACCAATGAATTCGCCTTTTTCTACTTCAAAGCTGATTCCATTCAGTGCTTGAGTCTTTTTCTCATTGTTTTTACCGTATACTTTTGTTACATTTTGAACCTCAACGATTTTTTCCATTTATCCTCTATCCTTTACTTAATTTTTCTTGGGCTGTCTTTGGAATATCTTCCTTTTGAACTTCTTCATACGAAGTTACCCCTTTATTTTTATTCCAGGTGATCTTTAGATAGGCACCTTTTCTCAATGGACGTGGTTGTTGCCCTCTAAATTCTAATGTTTTTTTGCTTCCATCTGCATCATAACCTGGCAGACTATATTTATATCCAACATATTGTTGGCCGTTATCGGATTTGCTGACTTCTTTTTCGCCATTCGTCGTTATTTGTACGTAGTAGCTATCGCCACCCATAACAACGTAGTCTGCCACCTTCATACCTGCAAAAGCAATGATAACAAAAGCGACCAGACCAATTAGAAGTTTTTTCATTTCTTCTCCTTCTTTCAAATTTGATAAGTTCATTATAGTAAAATAAATTGGTCTTTACCTTCGATTCAACTGTCGAGTTTCTTTCAAATTTGTCATTTCTACTACAATAACACGAAAAAAGGTTGAAACAGAAGTGATTGCTTCTGCTTCAGCCTTTTATTCGGATTTTAAGCGTGAAACAAACTTATTCGTTCCACGCTCAAAATTATTTTCTATTTTTCTTGCAGACTTCCAGTATTGATCACTGGCTGCGTACCTTTATCCGTAATGATGGAAACAAGCAAATTATTGATGAGTTGCACTTTCCGATCATCCGTAAAATTGATTTCTTGTCCTTCTTCGATTTGCTCTAATGCCATTTGAGTCATTGTTACAGCACCTTCGACAATCGTCTGTCTAGCAGATAAAATAGCTTTTGCTTGTTGTCGCTGCAACATTGCGCTAGCAATTTCTGTTGCGTAGGCCAAGTGATTCAGTCTAGTTTCTATTACTTCTACTCCTGCAACGGATAAACGTTCTTGCAGTTCCTGTGCTAATTCATCTGAAACTGCTGTCGTATTTCCCCGCAAGGTTAGATCGTCATCATTGAATGTATCATAGGGATACTGACTAGCAATGTGTCGGATCGCTGTTTCACTTTGGATCTCCACGAAATCATGATAATAAGCGACATCAAAAAGTGCCTTCGCCGTATCCACGACTTTGAAAACAACGACCGCAGATATTTCGATCGGATTACCATCTAAATCATTGACTTTCAAAACTGAACTGTTGAAATTGCGTACTTTCAACGAAATACTTATTTTTTGTGCAAAAGGAACAGTCAAGAAAAAGCCGCTTTCTCTAATCGTTCCGATATATTGTCCAAAGAACAAGATGACTTTTGCTTGATTAGGACTGACCACTGTTGCCGAGCTAAGTAAAATAAGTGCTATAAAGAAAAAAATAAAGCCAATAACCGTTGCAAAAGTACTGGAATTCGTCATTCCCAAATAGAACAAGACCGCCCCAGCTCCAACCAATATGATCAAACCTACTAACCCGAGATATCCATTGACATAAACTGCTTTTTTCTCTTTCATTCTTTTTCTTCTTTCAACCAATATTTTATGTGAACTGTTTCTTTCTAATTCGCGCCATTGCACCTTCAAGCTCTAACTCTTTGTCTTCAGTGATATACCACCCCTGTGTCTGTGGACCTCCAGCAGCTTGTGGAAGATACTCTAAACTTGTTCGCACCCAATGTTTTTCTTCCGTAAAATAATCCTCTACTAAGATTTCTAGATCCATTCCTGCAGATAGAACTAAATTCTCTCGAACAGATTTAAAAATGAATCGCTCTTTTTCTTGGTCATACTTCAAGATTCCCGTATCTAAAATCGGCAAAGAATAATAATCCAGTTCTTTTTTCACTTTCAATAGATTTTTGAATACCTCATTGTACACCTGTTCCATCTGACGACCTTCTGAATTTTTAGGATAATCGATCATGACACGCTCGTTTGATACGTCATAATAATTTTCACTAAGACTCGTTATTTCGTTATGTAATTTTGTTAATTCTATCTCTAGTTTCTGACGTTTTGATTCATCTATTTTCATTGGACTCGTCCACCTTATTTTATCTATGTATTTGTATATTTCTCTCGCATCCCCTATTTTACTATAGTTTTGACAGTTAAGCGATGGAAAAACAGCGAAGAATCCAGTAATTCGTTCTTCGCTGTCTACTAAATACTATTCAGTTTATTATAAGAACAGAATGACCTACTCACTTTTTAGTCATAGTCATTATAATCGTCATAATCTGATTCCGTATCGTCTAATATCTGTACGACACTATTTTGACCAGTTATCGTTAACGTTTTATCCTTTTGACCAAATGATTCTGTAGTTATCTCCTCACCATTTTTTTCAAGATGAGAGTCACCAGAAAGTTGGATATCCAGATTATTTTCTTCCATTTCATAAAGATCTAGATGGCTATTTTGTAAGTCGATCTTGCCCTTGGTACTTGCTGCTAAGCCTTCCAAAGAAAGTTGACTGTCACTGGTTGATACAGCCATTTGTTGAATCGTTGCGTCATTGATATAGATCGATCCTAATTTATCATCTCCTGTAAGCTTGTCTGCGTCAATATTCGTAAGTGTAAGTGCCCCACCATACGTATTCGTGCTGATAGCGTTACTCTTTACTTCATCTAATTCGATTGGACTGTTGTTTCCTTCAATCTTTATTTCTGAAAGAACGATGTTTTTAGGAATCGTGATGATGATTTTTGCTGTGTCATCTTCCACACTTATCAATGTATTCCGTTCTTTTTCATTACCAGCAATAGCTAAAGTATTGTCCTTTACTGAAATAATCGGTTTAGATTTCTTTTCGTGAACAGTTGTTACCTCGAAATCTAGTCCACGCTTGATTATAACTGCTTGATTTTCTGCGGAGATCTCCAATCGATCGATTTTTTTATCTGCGCTGATCTTTTGTGTCTCTTGCGTCATTTCGATCAATTTTGGTCCATTTTCCCATGTTAAATTTTTTTGGGCACCATACGCATAAGTTACTCCGGCAAGCAATCCACCAGTAACCATCAATCCAATTCCCGCTAGTAAAAAATGCTTCAATTTCATTTTTTTCACCTCTACTTTCTACTATATTTTTGAAGGATGGATCGTTCTGTTTGTGACAAATCGTCTTCCTACCCATTTCACAAAATTCATCATCATCTGGAACAATAGTTTTGTTAATTTTAATAATATTAGAACAAAGAATACTACACTTCCCGTCGCAAACAAGCCCATTCCAACATAGAATAGTCCGCTAGTCACAGATTGTCCCAAAACACCAATACCCGAAATGATCGCAAACAATCCTACACCTAGAATAGAGATACACCCAACATAGATTGCTACGATGAGCAATAGCAAAGCCAGCATCAATCCGAAAATAACTGCAATAAAACCAATTGCGAGAGGAATCAATAACGGTGAAGCACATAACCCGATGATGACCATCCAAATCAAACGTACTTGTCGTTTTGAGCTTTTCGTATTGACTTTTCCTCCATTGGAATCATCCAATTCAGAGAAATAATTGATTTTTAATTTCAGTGCAAACTGTTTAGGGGTGCCATATTCTTCAAGGATCTTCTCCATCGTCTTACCAGAATCTAAAAAATATTCTTCATAATATTGGATTAGATCGAAACGGTCATCCTCAGGGAGTTCTTGAAGTTCATTAAATACTTCATCTAAATATTCATTCATGCTTATTATCCTCCAATAGTCGATTTAGAGAGTCTCGAAACACGATCCATTCATCAATTATATCCTCTAATTGATTATGCCCTAATGAAGTCAATCGATAATAACGGCGATTTCTTCCTTCAAACGGTTCATCATATGTTTCTAAAAAACCTTCTTTTTTCAATCTGCGTAATACTGGATACATAGTAGATTCACTTACAGATAAACTTTCTTGTACGATTTTGGTCAATGCATAACCATACATGTCTTCTTTGCTTAAAGCAGCTAATACTGTCCCATCAAGCAATATCGTCGGAACTTGGATGTGCATTCCTTCACCTTCTTCTATAGATTACAATAATATCTTCTCTCCAATACTATACCATATATAATATTAGTTGCAACAAAAAAAGAGTCTGGGACAATAGTCCTTCTTAAAAAGAATAAACGCCTGATTTTGATGTACAAGATCAAAATCGGGCGTATTTTTTCTATTTTAGACACTTTCCCCTTCATATATTTTGCTAATTTCCTCAAATTTAGTACCATGAGTGCCAACCCAATATCAATTTTCGCTCCTTCTTTTCCACGTAAATGGAAACGATGGAACGCTAATTGAGCCTTTAGATGGCCAAACACTGGTTCGACTTCGATTTTTCGTTTTCGATAAATCGAACCGGTTTTTTCTTCTAAAAGCTTTTTCTTACAGTCCGCTTTAAAATAGCGCCAATTATTATTTACTTGAATTTGTCGATTTCGCTCACTTTTCATTTTTGTACATTGTGAACGGAGGGGACACCCTCGACAATCCTCACACTCATAGATTTTGAAATCCCGTACAAACCCACCTTTATCTTTTCTTCGACTATATTTTTTAAATGGAACAGGGCGTTTTGCTGGGCAAATATATGAATCTTGTTCTTCAAGATACAACCAATTTTCCACATGAAATGGTTGGTTCCTATACTTCTTTTTCCTTTCTTTATAATAGCCACTATAAGTGATCAAGGGTGTTTTATGTAAGATGTCATAGATATACATGTAATTCTCTTCGCTACCATAACCAGCATCTGCCACAATATATTCTGGGAGTTCTTTGTGCTGGTCTAAAAAATGATCTAAAAATGGATTGAATGTTTTGGTATCGTTTGGATTTGGGAATAATTCATACGCTAAGACATATTGATTTTCTGTTGCGATTTGTAAATTGTAGCCTGGTTTTAGCTGTCCGTTCCCCATGTAGTCGTCTTTCATTCTCATGAACGTGGCATCAGTATCTGTTTTAGAAAAACTGTTTCGCTCTTGAAAAAGTTGACGATACCGTTCATATTTTTGTTTTCTTGGTAGATAATCGACTTGAACTTTTCGTAGATATTTTTTATAGGTTCTTCGCTTTTTCTTTAATTGACTCTGTTCCTCTTTCCGCTTTTCATTTTGTAGTTGTTGCGCTGTTTCCTGTAATTCCGCTTCTACGTGATGAGCGACTTCTTCCAATTGGTCGCTCGTCAATCCAGCGGATTGATTTTCTTCTTTTAAACAAGGAAGAATTTCTTCTTGGTAGAGTGCTTGATAAAAGTCTTCTGATTTTTCATCCAAAGAACGTTCATAGCGAGAGGTTGCTTTTCGCCAAACAAAACTGAATTTATTCGCGTCTGCTTCAATTTTTGTACCATCAATGAAAATCGCTTCATTCTCAATGACTTGATTGGTAATCAATTGACGTCGGAATAAGACAAAGGCTTCCGCTAAAAGATGAGCAGTTGTCTCATGACTTCGGAATCGATTGATGGTGCGATAGCTGACTTGTTCATGATTCGCTAACCAACGCATACGATAACTATCATCCAATAGAAACTCAATTTTTCTTCCAGAAAATACTCGTTGGGTATACGCATAAAGAATAATTTTTAACATCATTTTTGGATGATAGGCTGGACGACCAAGTTCGTGTTCCAATTGATGAAAGAGGGATGGTGGGATTGATTCGACTAAGGCATTGACCGCAAAGGCGACATCCGTTTCTGGAATATATTGTTCCATATCTAGTGGTAAAGTGGTTTGATTGATGGTATAATTTTTAAACATAAGGCACACTCCTTTGATTTTTGTTTAGTCACTTTAATCATACAAGGTTGTGTGCTTTTTGTGTACCTTAAAATCAAAAAAGTGGGACAAAAATCAGAAAAAACCTGATTTTTGTCCCACTCTCTTCGTACTTAAAACTTAAATTTATGATAATAGAAAAAAAGTTCCAGAGGAATAAAGGAATTGACTGTACGATACATCTATAGCTCTGAAAGAGAGGGGAAAAATGATATGGGGTTACTTGAAAAGCAACTGGAAAGGCAAATTACCTTACTTTATTTGTTAAATATTGAATCCTCTAATATTAGTGAACTGGCGAGAAAATTAAATATAACCGATAAAACGATTACTGCTGACATTGATCATTTCAATGTTTCTTGCTTTCCTGCACATATTGGAATTAATCATTATAAAGAAGCATCTTTGAGGATTCCTAAGAATATCAACTTAGATGATATTTATGTGAAAATATTGAATAGTTCGATCAATGTCAAGATTTTAAAACATATCTTTATCGCTGAACCGACATTAAATGATATTTCTACAGAACTTTTCCTAAGTAAAACAAGTATTCGGCGTATAGTAACAAAAATCAATACATATTTTTTACATGAGAAGATGGATATACAGATAGACTTAGATACAAAGTTAGTTATCGTTGGCAATGAAACGAAGATCAGGCGGCTGTTTGCCAGTATGTTCAAAGAAATGTATCGAGTAAAAGAGTTTACATATTTTGACACCATTTATCAATTGCTGCGACGTTGCTTAAAAACACAAAAAAAGGCAGCTAGTACGCCAAAAATCATTTATTCCGTATATTATATTTTTGTTTCGATCATTCGTGTGGGGAATAAGCATTTTATTCCTGCAATCGAATTGATCAATAAAGAAGAAGTTGTTGACACGGTCTATAAGATAATTCACGATGATACAGTTTTCGGTACTTTGATGAACCAAAAGTACAAATTTAATGTCAATAAAGTTAATGTGGCCAATGTCATAAGCTCGTATTTTGGGTTACTATTTACTGATAATCCAAGGGAATATGGGGCGATGCCTACAAAAATCGAAAAATTTTTGACGCATTTTTATTACTTATTGAATATTGATTCCGCAGTCAATAAAAGAAAAGTGGACTATTTTTTGGACTATATCAACTTTTATAAAGAATTGATGATCTTTAAAGTAAGTTATGCAGATATCTTTTATCAGAAAATGATGAAGACGAATCCAAAGATCTGGCAGGCCTATCATCTGGCCTTAGCCACGTCTGAACTCCATTTTATTGAGCAAAGTGAATTATTACATAAAGATCTATTTTTAGAACTGATCATCTCATCGCCTCAACTGTTGCGAATGATCGAACCTAAAATACAAGAAAAGTCGATTTTGGTTTTAAGTACGCAAGAAGTCGGTCTAGCCTTGCTATATAAAAAGCTGATTTTGAACAAGTATCCTTTCTTCAAAAATATCGATATTTATGAAAAAGATATCTTTGCTATCGACTATCAAATCGTGAATAAATATGACTTGGTCTTGACTGATCTTTCATTGAATTTTGAGCGGCTCACATCGGAGATCTTGAAAATTTCTAAAGTACCAACACCTATCTTTTGGACGAACTTTGAGGAGTGCTTGTATTCCTCCTAGCTTTTTGGCTCGTCAAATTTTTAATAATTTTGAAAAAATAGAAATGAGATCATGACTATTTTCGTCTATCATTAAACAAAAGTATGATTTATAGAGAGGAAGGAAGAAAAATGTTTACTTTATATGATTGTAAAATGCTGGAATGCTTAGGAAAAGGGATATGGGGACTACTTAAGTTAGCTGGATTGATAGCTAAAACCGTCCTTTATAATTGGATGCTCAAGCCTTTAGGAAAATGGGGCTATAAAAAGTACCAAGAACGAAAGGCAAAAACCGCTGTTAAAGAAGTCGAAAGAAATCTAAATTCTCCTGTGAATGAATTAACAAAGCAGGATGTCAAACAATCAGAACGACAATCATTTAAGGAAAAAATCAACAATGTCCATACGCGTTCTGGGCAAAGTAGCCAATCACTTCCCAAATCTCCTATATTAGCAAGTGATCATACACTGTAAGCTTTAGAAAGAAGGGATAAGAAATGGGAACGAACGAAGAAGATAAATCAGGGAATCCGATAGATGATCTTATCAATCAGTCTAATTTAACTGAGGATTTTATCAAACTTTTTTTGACTGAGAAAGGTGGACAACATAACAAACGGATTTTAAGAATAGCAAGTGGCGAAAAACCACCTTCCATAGGGAATATCTTAGAAAGCTTTGAAGAACTAAAAGCGACTAAGTTACAGAACTTAGAAACAGAAAAAAAAATCAGTGATTGGCTAGTTGAAAAAGAAAGTTTAGAAAAAAAGAAGAGTTTTTTACAACCCACAGGTAAAACGATTGACTTAAAGGCATTAGAAGAAAAACAGAAAAATTTGATGGCTGACTTGGTTCAAGCCAAAAAAAATTATCAAATCAATAATCAAAAATTGGAAACAGCTAAAAATAGATTAAACACTATTTCTCTCGAGCAAGCAATCAAAGATCCCTCTAACCAAAATATCTCGTATCTTACTAGTTTGAAATCAGCAGAATTCATGCGAGCGAGTAGTGTACTTAATGAGAAAAATAAAAGTCTTGAAATAGAAGTGGATAAGCTTCGAAGAGAAGTTAGTCAATTAAAAAAACATGAAAACAAAGTCGTCCAAGAAGCATTGACGAATACTGAAAAAAATATCGCTCAGTTGTCTAATGTAGAAATCCAGATCGTGGAAAAGCTGGGGAATACGAACGATCTTACGAACATAGAAAAAGCGGTTGAGCCTGTCCAACGTTTGGAAAGAACACCATCATTTTCGCAATATCTTCCAAAGGATGAAGAGTCTGTAGGCGATTTAAAGCAAAAATTAGACGCTGTCCAAGAGATGAAGGAAAAATTGACGTTTGAAAAAAATGTTTACATAGCACATAGTGAAATACTGGAAAATATTGCAGTATCAGATCCTGCGAAAGTATTAAATACTTCTGATTTGTTGCTTCGACAATCAGAATTTAACATTCCACGTCCTAAACTAAATCGTTCTCAATCCATTCAAGAGAACATCCAAGAACGGCCTAAATTAACACGTAGTTATTCCGCACCTCATTTAACCGATAGAAATGGGATCTCTAAAATCAAACTGCCACGTCCTCAGTTGAAACGAGAGCACGTAGTGGATGGAAGTGAGAACCCTAAAATCAAGCTTCCGCGACCTAATTTAAAGCGTCTTCACTCTGTTCAAAAGGCGATGGAAAGCCCAGCAGTAAAACGTAGTCGGCCTACACCTGAATTGACTTTACCAAATCAGAAGGTAGATGGAAAGTTGATGGAGGCATATCGGCCTTATTTGAAGGAGCAAGTC
>OLSK01000440.1_pt1 | contig 37965 bp, 36 predicted proteins | sample 1672781 | NCBI WGS metagenome assembly OLSK01 (sample SAMEA3136723, study PRJEB25190) | human gut metagenome | biome: human gut; feature: human-associated habitat; material: faeces | place: Austria | collected 2013 | reverse complement strand
GCTCCCCTGCTGCTCTATTATCTTTCTTTTGCAGCATAGTTTTTCGACAGCCTGAGGCACTTGCTTTTTAGCAAGTGCCTTTTTACGTCTTACGTCAGTATATCAGCTTACTTTTATTCGTGGTTTTTTCCACCGGCCGGATGCTATGAACACCGAGCATATGGCGCAGCTTATGAACGGCGCAATGCTGTAGGCTATCGCAATGCCGTCAAAGCCCAGCGCCGTCATGCGGCTGAACACCCACGCGAGAAGATACCGCACAAGATACGCCGATATGACCGCGCAGCAAAACGGCACCATCGTGTGTCCTGCGCCGGTGAGCGTTCCGAACATGCAGAACATGATGTTTTCAACTATGAAGCCTATCGCGAAAAAGCGCAGATAGCGTATGCCAGATTCTATGACCGCCTGCTCGTCGGTGAACAGCGACAGCATCCACTCGGGACTTAGCTCGCACAGAAGCGTTATCACCGCCGCGACTGCCGTAACGAGCATGCAGCCTGCGCCGAGAGCCTTGAGTATGCGCTCATATGCCTTGCGCGGATAGTTCTGCGCCGTCATCGTTATCATGGCGGCCATCATCGCCTGACCGGCAAGAACGGTGAAGTTCCATATCTTCGTCACCGCTCCGGCAGCGGCCGAGGCGTTGACTCCGAAGTAGTTTATAAGTCCGCCGATGAGCATGAAGCTTGAATTTGTAAGCACCATCTGCACGACCTGCGGCGCGCACAGGCGCATAAGTGCGCCCAGCGGCTCCTGCTCGAGCGAAAAGCCGTCCCTGCCGAAGCGATAGTAGCCGAGGCGGCATACATTCCGGCTGATAAGCGCAGCGCTCGTTAGCTGACTTATCACAGTTGCGGCAGCCGCACCGGCAGCTCCCATTTCGAGCACGGCGACAAAAACGAGGTCAAGCGCGATATTCTCGACCGTCGTCAGCAGCATGATCTTCATGGGAACGACGCTTTCGCCTATGCCGCGCAGCACTGCGTAAAAGCAGTTGTATGTATACACGAACACCGTTCCTGCCATGCAAATATTAAGATAGCTCACGGCGCCGTCAAAGCTCTCGGCAGGTGTGTTCAAAAAGCGCAGAATGGGCGACGCAAAGCATATCACGACAGCCGTCAGCGCGAGCGCAACTATCATCGCAAGCGAATACATCACGCGCAGAGTCCTACCTATTGCGTCGGCGTTTCCTGCGCCGAAGTTCTGCCCTATTATCGCGGCGGCGCCGTTTGCGATCGCAACTATCACGACGAGCACAACGGTCGTTATCTGTCCGCCGATGCTCACCGCGCTCATGCCTGCCGCGCCGACAAAGTGGCCGATGATGACCATGTCGGCGACGTTATACACGGCCTGCATGAGGTTAATTATTATTATCGGAACGGCAAAAGCAATGAGCTTTTTTCCCGGAGAGCCGACCGTCAGATTTCCACGTTCACTTATGTTCATTTTTGATCGGCTTTCTTATAACGGCGCTGCCGTGCAGGTCGCACACCGGCATGGGCAGCAGATCATTTTCGGCGCAGAACTCATCGACGGCATGCCTTACGCCGCCAAACTGAGTGCTGTAAACATCATGTATCATCAGCGCTCCGCCCGGCGAGAGCCGCTCCCAGAACAGCGGCAGAGCCGCAGCCGTCGGCGCGTAGAGATCGGCGTCGATTGAGACGAAGGCAAAGCGCAGTTTTTCGCATCCGCGGAATGTGGCCGGAAAAAAGCCCTTGTGGAAAACCGCACGCTCTCTGTACAAGAGCTTTTTATCCACAATGTCCTTTGCCGTTTCCGAAAAGTCGCCGACGCGTGCGGCGGAGTAGCCGTTTTGCCTTTCGATATCAACATCGGCGGCGCAAAAGCCCTCGAAGGTGTCAAACAGATGTATCGTTCTGTCGGAGAATGCCGCGTTTATCTGAACGGCGAAGTCTCCTCGGAAAACGCCAAGCTCGGCAACGTCGCCCGGCACGGCGAGGGCATTTATCTGCTCGGCAATAAGGCGCATCTGCGCGCTTCTTGCGTCGAAGGTTTTAAACAGAGCCGGGCTTAATATCTCGCCGTCATAGCCGAGCGCGTCAAGCTGACTGCGCATTTGGGCTGCGCGCTCATCATCCAGAACGCAGATGCAAACTGCGTCCGGGTCAAAAAGCAGCGCGTCGCGCGGCGAGACTATCGGTATTCCGGCAAGCTCGCCGCCCCACTTTTCCTCGGAGTTATCCGCAAAGCAGCACGCACCGTAGCCCGTGCCGAGAAGGCGCGATACCATGGCTCCGATCTGCCCTGCTCCGAAAAGCGCGACCGTTTTCATGCCGTGGCCTCCTTTGCCGAGGAAACGATCAGCTCGCGCGCCTTATCGCGCATAAGCTGCTCGCGCAGGGGCTGAGGCTCCACAACGGCCATGACATTCTCAAGCTCAAGTCCGGTCGCCTCGGCGATATCGCGCATAAGCGAGGCAAGCTCGGCTTCGCTTACGCTGATCTTTTCCGCCTGTGCAACGGCGTTGAGCAGCAGGTCAAAGCGCGCTGCGTCCTCTGCGCGTTTCGTGTTGTCCTTGCGCCACATCTCCTCGGTCTGATTGATCGTTCCGAGATACGCCGCAAAGGCCTCGTTTATCTTTTCGTCGTCGGTCATGGCGCGCTTTTTCGTGCCGCGCTCGGAAATGATACTTTCCAGCATTTCATCAAAGCTGCGCGGCACTATGCGATAGTGCTCGACAAGCTCGCGAATAAGCTCGTGCAGCTTTGCCGGAGACACTTCGCAGTTATCGCCCGACACGGTTTGCAGCATAACATCCAGCGCCTCGGCCTGGACCTGGGCACGCGAGCGAGTTACGTCCGACTGCTTGTACGCCTCATCGAGAATGGCCGTGAAATCGGCAAGCACATTGTATATAGGATCCTGCGCAACGCGCATTTTGTCGCCGGCCAGGATCGCCTCAAGCTTCTGCTTTACCATGCTCTCCGGTACTTCGGCCTGCATGTTGGTGCACGCCGCCGTTAGAACAGCCGCTGTGAACGTCTCTTCGTCATCGCGCTTTGCATTGACCTCAAGCTCCTTATATTCTCCGAGTTTTACCTCGGGGTACACCCCGCACACGACCGTGAAGTCCGCTCCGCCGCCCATGAGCCATGTCACGGCCGTAAGCTGAGGGCGGCCCACGGTGCGTATGCCGTTTTCCGAGAGGTACCGACTGTAGAGCCTCGGCACGCAGATATCCAGCGCCTCGTCAAAAAGCGCGGTCTGGCCGTAAAGCTCCTCTATCTTCTTGCGCGGAGCAAGTCCTGCCGCAAAGCCCGGAACCGCATAATGCTCTGTATCGTTCATGTATGCCTCGTCAAGAGCCTTGGCAAACTCGCTGCGCTCAATGCGCAAAGTAAGTGTAAGAGTGTTGTTTTCGCAGATAGAAGATATAACAGTCATTGTTCGTACCTCCAAGTTAAATAAAGCTTATGCTTCGGCAGGAATGCCGAGCATTTTTTTGGTCAGCGGAAGGCCGGTGAATAAGCCGAGCAGCGCGGACAGATAAACAGTCAGCAGCGCCAGCAGATAGCACGACCACCACGCGGCAAGGAAATGAGGCCCGATGCCGGCATTTATCGCCGTCATAAGCAGCGTCATAACCGTTCCGACGATGAACGAAAGCACTATTGTCGAAACGATCGTGAACACGGGCGTGTTCGGCTTGAGCTTAAACAGCGACGCAAACTTTGCGCCCCATGAAACGACCGGCAGAACGAACACGAGGATCGTGCTCACCGGAAACGCTATTGCAAAGCCGGAAAAGAACGTTCCCCAGGTCAAAAATCCGTTCAGCGCCGGCAGAACCGCGCTCAGTGCGATGTTGATTATAAGCGATACCCAGATGTTAAGTATTACGTCGAATTTTGTGAGTTTCTTCATATCGATTTCCCTCCAAATTATTTGCATTCGGGGTACAAGGATATGGGAGTGAATGCCCTCCCGTGGTTATCGGTACAGCATTGATATTAAATAAATCTGCTTAGAAAACGGTCTTTTCCTCGCTTCCGTCGGCGGTAATTACCGAGCGGATAACGAGCACGTCGGCATACTTTGCCTTGAATGCGGCAATGCCTGCGTCAAGGGATGCCTTTGTTTCCTCGTCCGCGCAGACAGCGCCGAGCTCGAGCATGTCCGCATTGCTTTCGAGCATTTCTTCAAGCTTGTGCTGCACGCACTCTGCGCAGAGCTTGCCGTCTGTGCACCACGATGCGACGACGACCTTGCCGCCCTTATGGGCATTTTCAACGTTGGAGATTGCTGCGTCCAGTTCGTCATACCACTCGACCGTTATGATATCTCCTGCACCGGAATCGATCGCCAGATTGTTCAGGCGGCTGTGATACATGCAGGTCGTCGGGTGTGCGCCGCCGATGCGCTTATCGCGGAAGGTGTACATCAGCACCTTGTCGCCCAGAGCCTTGCGCACCTCGGCGATAGTCTCGGGCATGATAACAAAACGGATCTCGAATACGTCCTCGTAGTTGTCGATTCTCCACTCCACCGCAGCGAAGCTGTCGTCGTTTGCAAGAGCCTCGGCGCGCGCAAGAATGTCGGCCTTGGAATGCTCGTTGATCACGGCGATCTTATCGCCGGGCTTGATGCTGTGGTTTCTGATCTGAATTTCTTTCATTTCTTTCACCTCTTGAATATTTTTGTCGGAGTTTGCTCTTCTAAAAACGGTCAGAACGTTTCTGCCGTATTTGAATTCAAATGAAATTTCGTCCATGCATTTTTGAGTAATGCTGCCCGGAGCCTTGGAGCAGGGGTTAAAAAGCGCGCCCTGATGCATAAACTGCAAGCAGCAGCCCTTTGCGCTTTTTTCCGCGCTTACTATGACCGAGCCGTTTGCGTCGGCAGCGCATATCGCGCTTATTATCTCCCCAGCCGAGCCTAGCAGCGCCTCGGAGTCTGCTGCCGAAACATGCAGCGCCTTAAGCGCGGTTTTTATATACTCCAGCGTTTTTTCAACGCAGCCGGTAGCGGTGCTGATATTAAGCTTATCCATAGTTCTCCTTTACTTTATGACAACGACTCTGCCGCCGTCCTTGAAATCCATGTATTCCGCGTGACCGTCAAGCAGCGTCTTTGCGTCGGCATCCGCACAGCTGCGCCCGATCATCAGGTTTTCGTACATCCGGGCGATAAGCTCAAGGCGCGCAATATCCTGAGGATAGCACTGGATAAGCGGCATGCGGCTGACCGCACCGAAGCGATTGATCTTATACGTCAGGTGCGGAAGCATCGCAAGCTCTGCAAGCGACAGCTCGCGCGGATTGCCGTACACTATGTTTTCGCCGTTTTTAAGCTCCTCGGGCAGAGGATGGAACACCTTGATCTCGTCGCCGTCGGTGTATTCGACGCCCATTATCTGCTGCAGGCGGCCGAATTCGGCGCTTATAAACGCCTCCTTCTCCTCCGCAATGATCGGAAGCAGAAGCTTTTTCTGAAGCTCAAGCAGCTTCTCTGCATCCGCGCATTGCGCCGCACTTTCATACTGCCGGTAAATTTCGCTCATGCCATGCTCCTTTCACACTGTCCACTGGATCTCATCCATGCGTTTTATGATCTCCTGCTGCCGCTGGTCAAATTGCAGCTGCTTATTATGCATGTAATACTTATCGCAGCCATAGCGGCCGATAAACCGCGCGGAATAGTAGTTTGCCGTAAGCTCTGTTACGAATATCAATATCTCGTCGCCGTCGGCAAAGGCTTTTTCGCAGAACGAAAACACGTTTTCAAGCACTCTGCTGCCGTCGGCTGCAAGACCTTTAAGCTCCGCGACCTTTTGCGCAAAGCTCTCGCGTACAACGGAAAACTCGTCTTTCTGCGCAGTGCCCGATTGCATGACCGCCGCACGGAACTCTTCAAGATATTCAAGCATAAATCTCGTTTCGCGCTGCGCCTGCGGCGATATCGAGGACGACTGCTTTCCGCGCTCGAGCTTTTCGCGCTCGGCCTCGATCATCTCGCTTAACAAAGCCGCTGCGCCGCTTACGTCTTTCAGCTTTTCCTTGAGCGTTTTCAGCTGCCCGGTGACGAGGTCAAGGATGTTTTCTCTTTCACACACCGTGCGGAGCTGAGCCGTCACGCTGTCGAATATAAGGCCGAGAAGGCTCAGGCGCTCGTCCATGGAGGCGCGCTCGGCGCGCAGCACTATGCTCTCGCTCACGGTTCCGTCGAGGATCTTTTCTACCTGGTAGTCGCTTCTGTATTTATTGAACAGATCGTAGTAGATTGCAAAATCCTTGCTTATGCGCGCATCCTGAAGGTACTGGCAGATAAGCTGCTCATCCACGGCAAGGCCGTTTTCCTCATAGAGCTTTATCATTTCCGAAAGATCGTCCCAGCCGCGAGCCGTGACAAAATGCTTGCCGTCGGCGGCGTTTTCGATCTTGTAAAAATCCTTCTTGCGCGCGGCAAGATAGGTCATGACCGATGCGTGAACGCCTTTTTTATAGGCATATTCCTTCCATGTTTCATAGTCCGGCTCTATCTCGATGCGCTTTAATCTGTCGAGCGTGACGATATCGAAATCGCGCACGGATTTGTTGTACTCGGGCGGATTTCCTGCCGTTACGAGTATCCAGCCTGACGGAACGCGGTGCTGGCCGAACACCTTGTACTGCAAAAATTGCAGCATGCACGGCGCGAGAGTTTCGGACACGCAGTTTATCTCGTCAAGGAAAAGTATTCCCTCGGTCTTGCCGGTATCGCGCATGAGATCGTATACCGAGCCGATGATCTCGCTCATTGTGTACTCGGACACCTGATAGCTTTTTCCGCCGTATTCCTTTTCCGTGATATACGGCAGACCGAGCGCGCTCTGGCGCGTGTGATGGGTCATGGAATACGACACGAGTCCCACGCCAAGCTCGGCCGCTATCTGCTCCATGATGGCCGTTTTGCCTATGCCCGGAGGGCCTATCATAAATACCGGGCGCTGCTTTTCTATCGGTATGCGGTAGCCGCCGAACTCGTCCTTTGAAAAGTACGCAGTCATGGCGGATTTTATCTGCTGCTTTGCCTGTGCAATATTCAAGTTTGTCCCTCCTCAGATGTCATATTTATCGAACATATCCTCGCTGCTTAGGTTTTTTCCGTAATCGAGCAGAAGCGCAACTATCTCCATTGCCCGGGCCGTCTGCGCCTTTTCGAGCGCGGCAAGGTAGCTTTCCCTGTTGATAAGCGCATTTTCGGTGAAAAAGCGCACGGCGTCGGGCATATTGCGGTCTATAACTGCGCTCAGCAGCATTTGAGCGTTCTCGCTTACCCAGCCTCTGTACGCCGCGTCCGCCGAGGCGCTGTACTCCTTCCACGCGCGGCAGAAGCCGATCACCGCCGAAACGCGATCCTCGCGGCGGTCAAACCGCTCGGGCAGCATGCCCGGCGCCGTTATCGACTGCAAGGCCTCGCAGCCGTCAAGGGCGCCCGGCGGAAGCTCGCTTATGCTTTTCGGCAGGCGCAGCTCGCGCAGCAGCCTGCAATCGCGAAACGCATTTGCTCCGATCTTTTCCACCGTGTCCGGCACGGTCAGGAACAGTATCCTCTTATTCTCTCTGAACGCGCCGGGCGCTATTGCCGAAGCCTTATCCGGCACGGTAATGCTACTGCCGTCGCCGATATATCCGCAGCAGACGTCGCCTATCATAACAAAGCCGTCTTTTTCGGCAAGCGCCGCACAGCCGGAAAACGCCGCGGCTCCGATATCCTCAATGCCGCCGGGCAGGCTGATCTCTCTCAGCTTACCGCATCGGGCAAAGGCCTCCGCCCCAATAATTTTCACGCTTTCGGGGATATAAGCGCTCACAAGCTCGCCGTCGCCCATAAACGCCATTGCGTCAAGCTCCGTAACTCCGTCCGGTATCCGCACGCTCTCAAGCGCCGTGCAGCCGCCGAACGCGCGCCGGCCGATCGTTTGTATACCGCTGCCTATCGACAGCTCCTTGAGCGCCGCGCAGGCAAAGAGCGTGTCCGCCGGCACTGTCTTTATGCTCCCCGGAATGTCCATTCGCTCAAGCGAGCGGCAGCCGGAGAACACGCTTTCTCCCATGCTGTGAACGCTTTGCGGTATGCGCGCCGAAGTCATGTATCTTGCGCCGGCAAAGGCGCGGTTTTCTATCTCTTCGACCCCGTCGGGAAGGTCGGCGCTTTCAAGGCTTATGCAGCCGTAAAAAGCATCGGTCCCTATTTTTTTAAGCCCGTCCGGGAAGTCCATGCTCTGAAGATTTTCGCAACCGGAAAAAGCTCTTTCACCTATATCGGCAACGCTTCCGCGCAGCTGCACCCGGCGAATGTTATTGCTGCCGAAAAACGCCCAGCCGGGAAAGCGCTTGAGGCTTGCCGGAAACGAAACGATCTGAAGCGAGCGGCAGCTTGCAAACACGCCGTTTTCTATTATCTCAACACCGTCCTCAAACTCCGCAACGGCAAGCCGTCCGCAGCCCTTGAAGCAGTGCCAGCCTATGCGGCGCACGCCGGACGGAATGCGTATCTGCGTCAGTGCCGAGCAGTCGGAAAACGCCCTCCAGCCGATATCGCGCACGCTCTGCGGAATGCTCACGCGGCTCAGCAGCACACGCTCGTTGAAAGCGTCGGCCGTTATCGAGACCGTGCCCTCAGGTATATCCGCCTCGCGGATATTGCGCCGCGCCTTGAACAGGCATTTTCCCAGGAAAAGAAAATCGTCCTTCCACTGCACTTCGTTTTCGTTATAGTATTTGTAAAACGGCGTTCCTGCGAAAACATCCTGACCGATGTATTCTATGCTTTCGGGCGCATGCACGCTCTCAAGCCGCGCGCACCACTGAAACGCCTCGTTTTCAATGCGCTTTAAGCCCTCCGGAAGCGTGACGGAGCACATATCGCGGCAGTCGCGGAACGCACCCTCGGCGATCACCTCAACGCCGTCGGGGATCGTTACCTCGTCCTCGCTTCCGCGATATCGGATAAGCTTTCGTCCGATGATCTCAAACTTTTCCATATTCTCACCTGTCGGGCAGCTGCTTAATGTCGCTGTCGGTCATGCGTATTCTTATCGCCCACGGCGGCGTATCGGGTATTTCCCTGCCGTTATCGCGGAAAACGAACGCCGTTTCGTATTCCGGCGGCATCGGCGGAAACGTTCCGTAGCCGTCGGTGAAATAAATGATACCCTTGAGGTTTGTAAATTCATGCTGCTTTATGAGCATATCCACATGCTCAAACACCGGGCGAAAATCCGTTCCGCCGAAGCCCTTTAAGGTCATTTTCGCCATATATGCGTCAAATTCGTCCTGATCCCGGATCTTCGCATCCTCCTCGACTTTCGCGCCGCACTGGATGATGTGGACATTTACCTTTGTGAAAAAGCTCTCGGTCTGCTTGAGGATATTCCATGTTTTCGTAACGAAGCTGTGGATAAGCTCGCCTGCGACCGATTCGGAGGTGTCAAGCGCGATAACAAACTCGCGCACGAGCTTTACTTCCTTGTACTCAAGCGGCTCGATAAGCGGCATTCGCTTATAAAGCTTCATTCCGTAGGTGTAGAAAATGTAGTCAAACTCATCGTCGTTTATCTGCATATTCTCGCCCAGCACCGCAAAGCGGCGCAAAAAGGCTGCGTAGTCGATCTTCTCTCGGTTCACTTCGCCGATCGCCGACACGAAGTCGCCCGTATTCTCGCCGTAGGAATTTGCGCTCGTGTCAAGATCGACGCGGATGCGCTCGCTTATCTCCTTCCACATCTGCTCGGTCTCCTGCGGAGTCATAGCAGGTCTGTCGCCGGGGTTTTCGTTTGCCTGCCCCGTCATACCCTCGTTATCTCCGCTGTCCCTGCGCTCGCCGGTGTCGCTTCCGCCGGATGCCCGGCGCTCCTCGCTCTCTCCGTCCTCGGGCGGAGTAAACTCATCCTCGCCGCTCATGTCACCAAGCTCGGATGCGCTGTCGGCGCCGTTCTGCGTCTTATCCCGGCTCTCGCCTCGATCGCCGCCGGAGCCTGCTTCGGGCTGTCTGTGCCATATGCGGTGATCGTCGGCGTTGAAATATTCCCGTATGCGTCCGATCTCCTGCGGCGGCAGATCCTGCTCGACAAGATAGCGGTATATTCGCTCGGCCGTAAGGCGCGGCATTTGCTCCTTGAGCTTATCGGTAAGCCATGACTGCTTTTCCTGCCGCTCGGCGTAAAGCGATTTTATGCCAAGCCCGGTTATCAGGTGCTCAACTGCTATATCGCACGCAAGATCCCAAAGCTCGCCGTTGAGCTTTTCGCCCACGAACAGGTGGCGGAAAATGCAGTGGAGCGTCAGGTGCAGATAGTCGCGGCAGACAAGCTGCGGCGAGGTTTTGAAAAGCCTGCATATGTGGATGGAGTTATAGTAAAGAAACTTGCCGTCGGTGGCCATTTCTGGCGTCACGGTCTCGTCGCCGGGAACAAAACGCACCAGCGCGCTTTCAAGAAAGCGCATGTGGATAAGCAGCGTGCTGCGCGTAAGGCGCAGGATCTCGCGCGCAAGCTCACGCACCGCCTGCGCATCCTGCTTATCCTTATGGTAATCGGTGCGAGCGGAGTAGCCGTGGGTTTTCATCAGCTGCGCCGTGCTCACATCGCGTCGTGTCATGCCCGACATTTCATAACTCCTTATTTGCAAATCAAAATCCTGCTTTCCGAAGTACGCACGGTCTGTGTATTTCGGAAAACACCATTTTTCATCAGGAAGCCGCATAACGCGGCTTCCCCAGCGTGTCAAAAAAGTCTGTGACTTTTTTGCACGCTTCAAAAACGCCACATTTTTTGTGAAAACAGGTTTTCACGAAAAATCTCGCTACGCTCGTCAAAAAGCCTGATAAATCAGGCGTTTTTGATGGCTATTAATCCAATTTCGAGTGGGGCCTTTGCCCCCTCGAGCTCCCCTGCTACTCTATTATCTTTCTTTTGCAGCATAGTTTTTCGACAGCCTGAGGCGTGGCCAAATCGGTCACGCCTTTTAAATATCGCATTTTTAATTTGTATTTAATAGCTCTTTGTGCCGGTTCAGTACAGATTTACGGTGAACATTATTCTTTCTCCTGTATCTCGCCCGAGCGGTAGGCCGCAAGCAGGCTTTCAAGCGCCTGTATCCTGCGGCGAAGCTGCACGCCGCTGTCGCAGTCGTCAATATAGCGGCGGCGCTCAAAACGCTCGACCTGCACGGCCTCGGACTCGATATCCGCGTTATCGTCTATTGCCGCAGCAACGCCCTCAAACGGCTTATGTGCCTTGATCTTCAGACCGTGGGAATTGAAAACGAGCGTATAGCCTGCGATGCCGGTCGTTTTCTGATAGGCCTCGCAGAAGCCGCCGTCGATGATAAACAGCTTCCCGCCGGCCTTTACGGGGCTTTCGCCCTTCTTTGCTTTGACGGGGGTATGGCCGTTTATGATATGTCCGTTTTCCGGATCAAGGCCGAACTCGGACAGGATCATGCCAACGACCTTCTCATCCTCCCAAAAGCTGAAATAGGGGTTTTTCGGCTCTGCCCATGTGCTCTCGTCATCGACAACGCCGCGCTCAAAGGTGTGGAACACTCGGCCGGAGAACGGACTGTCGTTGCCGCACCAGAGGTACCACATCATGTCCAGCGCCGACTCATCGTGCTTTGCCCAGGCATTTTTCACGACCATGTCCGAATAGTCCATGAGACTCTTGCCGGAGTACCACACTCCGCCGTGGCGCACGCGCGCAAATTCACCATCCTCGGTCATCGGTATGCAGCCGTGGTATAGCAGGTTTCCGTTGCAGCACAGGTATGTGCTGCCGACGCGGTAGATAAAATCCATATGGCGGTGCAGCGACTGACTGTCGCGGAAAAGGTTTATGTACTCGTTTACCAGATCAAACTCATCATCGTTCAGGCTGTACGGATCGTTTCTGTCAATAGTCGGCCACTTATCCGTGTTAAGGGGATACACTCCATCATCGAGTATGACCGTGTTGTTTTCAAAATCGCAGCGGTTGAGCATCAGGCGAGAGTTCATTCCGTAGCCGGGGTGGCGAAGGATGACCCTGCCTTCGAGCTTGAAGCCGATGGTGTTCAACGCGATACTGACGTTTTTCTTCGTTGCCTCACCGTAGTATTTGCGCGTGAAGTCATAAAGCGGCTGGAGCGATATTCCGTAGCGACGCTCGAGCAGGTTTGCGTTGCCGTAGTCGAGCGATATTCTCAGCACCGTGAATATACATGCCGGGCTTCCCGACGCGGCGCCAAGCCACAGAATATCGTGGTTGCCCCACTGAATGTCGATATTCGGATGCTCCATGAGCGCATCGAGCAGCCGCGCAGGCTCGGGGCCTCGGTCGAAAATATCGCCGACTATGTGCAGCTTATCGACGGCAAGACGCTTAATTATATCCGAAAGCGCGGTGATAACGTCGTCGGCAGCGCCGGTGGATATGATAGACTCCAGTATCGCGTCATGATAGCGCACCTGGTTTGAATACTCATCACGCTGCATATGCAGAAGCTCATCGAGCACAAAGCTCCATTTGGGCGGCATCTGCTTGCGCACATAGCTGCGAGTGTATTTGCTTGAAAGCGTTTCGGCAAGAGTGCGCAGCATGGTAAGCGCGCTTTTGAGCCTATCATGCGTATACTCGCCGGCTTCGCGCATCGCGCTGAGCTTTTCATGCGGATAGTAGATAAGCGTGCACAGGCTGCGGCAGCGCTCCTCCCCTATCTCGGCCTCGAAAAGGCGAAGGACCTTTTCCAATATAACGCCGGAGCAGTTATTGAGTATATGCCGCACGGCGGCGTATTCACCGTGCAGATCGCTGATAAAATGCTCGGTGCCCATCGGCAGGGCAAGTATCGCGCGCAGATTAATTATCTCCGAGCAAACAGCCGCCTCGTCGGGATATTTTTCCGACAGCAGCTCAAGATATTCTCTCGAAAACTCACTCATATGTATGACCTCTCGTATAGTTCGTTTTATATTTAGATGATATCATTTAAATTAACAATTTACAACTTGAAATCGTGTAAAATGTTTGTATAATGGCATCAGTTTATTGAAAAGGGTGATATTTTTGCACAACACTTTAAAGCAAAAGCTCGAAAACGGCCAGCGGCCGATCGGCATATTTTTCGACACCGCAAGTGAATATCTCATGGAATGCACCGGGCGCACCGGGATAGATTTTGTCATCATCGACAATGAGCACTCCCCCATTGAGGCCGAGACCAGCGCAAGGCTCATAAGAGCTGCGGAGAACGCCGGCGTAACGCCGCTGTGCCGTGTGCGTGAGATAAGCCGCCCGGCGATACTCAAGCTTCTCGATGTCGGTGCACAGGGTCTTATCATTCCGAACGTGCATAGCGTGCAGCAGGTCAAGGACATAATATCCTATGCCAGATACTATCCTATCGGCCAGCGCGGCTTCTGCCCCTCGCGCAAGGACGGCTGGGGCTTTGACGGCCTTGGCAGCATGCCTGACACGATGGCGCATTTTAACGCCGAAACGCTCATAATCCCCCAGTGCGAGACCGTCGGCGCGCTCGAATCCATCGAGGAGATCGCCGCACTCGACGGAGTTGACGGCATATTCGTCGGCCCGTTCGACCTGTCTATTTCCATGGAAATGCCGGGCGATTTTTCTAACCCCGTTTTTCAGGCTGCGATCGACCGCATAATAAAAGCCTGCCGCAAGGCAGGCAAGAAGTGCATTTTCTTCACCGGAACCGTCGAAGGGATCGCCGCAGGCTTTGCCCGTGGCTTCGACGGTATGGCATACAGCCTTGACGCCGCGATCTTCATCGAGGCTCTGCGCGAGCGCGTTGAGAAAGCACGTCAGCTAAGCTGACGAGAGCCGAACCGATATGGGTTCGACTCTCATCAGCTAAGCAAATAAATTCCCATGTTCAGATATCCGGCGAAAGTCGTCCACAGGAGATACGGCAGCATCAGCCATCCGGCCGCATTGTCCGTCTTCCAAAACCGGACAGTCGCCAGAAGCGTGAATATCCACATCAGGCACAGCCAGATAAACGCCGCCAGATATTTTTCCGCATTGAAAAATATTATCGGCCAGCCGAAATTGAAAACGAGCGACAGGGCGTAGTAAACGCCGGCCGTTTGCTTCTGAGCCTTTCGGGCGTCGGATGTCCACACTCTGTATGACGCAAGTCCCATGAGGATATAAAGTATCGTCCACGCGACCGGGAACAGCCACCCCGGCGGCGCAAGCGGCGGCTTTTCGATCACCTCGAACATCAACATATTATCTTTTGTAATAAGCGCGGCCAGTCCGCCAACGGCAAGCGGCGCGGCAAGGCTCACGGCAAGCTTTTTCCATTCGATCTTCACATTCATCACCGCTTTTAATATATGAAGGCCCGGCCGGGCTTATTCGTTTTTGAACAATGGACAGAAAACATCTCAGCAAAAAGCAGCAAAAATACGTCGGCATAGCGGCGATAGCCATCGCCGTTATCGCAATAGCACTGATAATATGGCTTGCAGGCGTTCCGCTTGTCAGATTTGCATCGGAGCCTGAAAAATTCCGTCAATGGGTGGACAATAACGGCATATGGAGCCGCTTTGCCTACATGGGCATGGTCATTCTTCAGGTCGTGATCGCCGTTTTGCCCGGCGAGCCGTTCGAGATCGCCGCAGGCTACGCCTTCGGTGCCGTTGAAGGCTCACTTTTGTGCATAGCGGCATCCACCCTCGGCAGTATCACGGTCTTTCTGCTCGTCAGATATTTCGGTGTTCCGCTCGTCGAGGTTTTCTTTTCAGAGGAAAAGCTCAGGCGCATAAAGTTTTTGAAGACCACCCCTAAGCGCGACTTCATATTTTTTATCATATTTATGATACCCGGAACGCCAAAGGATCTGCTGTGCTATTTTGCCGGGCTCACCGATATCCGTCTTTCATTGTGGCTGCTGATATGCTCGCTCGGCAGACTTCCGTCGATCGTGACCTCCACCGTCGGCGGCGACGCGCTCGGCACGTCAAACTACTGGTTTGCCGCCGCTGTTTTCGCCATAACGCTTGTAATAAGCCTCGTTGGACTGCTCTTTTACAAAAAAATTTGCAACAGGCACGAAAAATGAGTATAATAGAGATATACTTAAAAAGCTTGATATATTTATGACATAACCAACATTTTGTAAAAATATTTTTCTCGTTTTTGTATTGACATTAGCGAAAAGCGTGCTATAATATGTCGCGTGGGATAATAATGCGCGCAGCTGCAGGTGCTGCGCAGCAAGACTCTCATTAAAGTATGTTCGTTATGCCCTATTACAAATGCCATCCAAGTTGTTCAGTAACTATACATGTCGTTTAAGTAATTCTCCCTTCCTTCCTATTTCCATCAGCTAACGAGCATATTCTACACCCCCCTTCAAAGCGGCCGGAGACAGAGCAGTCCCCGGCCGTAATAAATTTACCGCTTAATATGCAAAAAGCCCCGACAGACTTCTGTCGGGGCTTGCGTTGAATTTTGCACTGTTTTTAAGATTAAAGCTGACGAGCGTCGGGATAAAAAAACACCGCAACACAAGTTGCGGTGTTTTTTGGTGGAGATAAGCGGGATCGAACCGCTGACCTCTTGAATGCCATTCAAGCGCTCTCCCAGCTGAGCTATACCCCCAGACGCATTGGTTATTTTAACAGACCGAGAGCATATTGTCAACTGAAAATTCAAATTAATTTTGCCCGCTGCCGTAATCGTCATCGAACATATACGTCACATCCTCTTTATAGCGGAACTTTTTCTCCTTGCCCTTTATAAGGCGCGGAATACTTCGGCGATACTCGACGAAAACCAAAAGCCCGGTGAGCAGATATATGTTTCTGACGATCGTATCGTCAACGCTCATGATCGCAACAAGGCACATGACAAGCATAGCACCAAGCGCAGACAGCGATATGTATCGCGAGAATATATACACAACGACAAACACGATTATGCCGGCAAAGGCGACCTCGCCGCTGACGAAGAATGTTCCGACCGCGACGGCGAGCAGACTGTGCTCACCGTGGAAGCGATAAAGTATCGGAAAATTCGTGCCGAGGACAACGCAGAACAGCGCAAACGCGCTGCCGATTTTCGACTGGTCAACGATGAGCATGAGCAGGCTGCCCAGCAGCACCGGAACAATGACCTTTATCGCCTCGATGAGCACAATGACGCCGACGCCTTTCCCTCCATGGCGCTTCAAGAAACGCGTTATTCCGGCGTTATCGCGACTGTAATTGAGAACATTCTCGTGAAAATAAATATGCGAGGACAGGATCGGTGTGCTGAGGCTGCCGAAGGAATAAGCGATTATTGCAGTAACTGCAAGCAGTAAGGGAGTCATTGCTTATCCCCCTTCTGGCGTATGACCATGCGTATAGGCGTGCCCTCAAGTCCAAACACCGCGCGTATCTGATTTTCTATATAGCGCTGGTACGAGAAATGGAACAGCTCACGGCTGTTGCAGAAAATGACGAAATTGGGCGGCTTGATTCCGGTCTGCGTCATGTAATATATCTTGAGCCTTCTGCCCTTATCCGTGGGCGGCTGGACGCGCGCCTGAGCATCGGCAAGAACGTCGTTGAGCATACCTGTAGTTATGCGCATGTTGCTCTGATCGTTTACGAAATTGACCAGCTCAAATATCCTGTCGGTGCGCTGGCCGGTTTTTGCCGAGATAAACAGCACAGGCGCATAGCTCATGAAGCTTAGATCACGCATGACCTCCTTGCGCATCTTCTCCATCGTGCCGGTCTCTTTCTCGACAAGATCCCACTTGTTGACGACAATTATGCTGGCCTTGCCCGATTCATGCGCAAGACCGGCAATTTTAGTGTCCTGCTCGGTCACGCCCTCGCGCGCGTCTATCATGATTATGCACACATCCGCACGCTCGATTGCCATCTGTGCGCGCATAACGGAGAATTTCTCGACCCGCTCGTCTACCCTGCTCTTGCGGCGAATGCCGGCAGTGTCGATAAAAACATATTTGCCGTACTTATTATCTATCTCCGAGTCCACCGCGTCGCGCGTCGTGCCGGCAACGTTGCTGACTATGACGCGCTGCTCGCCGAGGATATGGTTAACGAGCGAGGATTTGCCGACGTTCGGCTTGCCGATGACGGCAACCTTTATCCGGTCATCTTCCTCCTCGTCCTCTTCCTCGGGCGGAAAGTACTTCATGCATTCGTCAAGCAGATCGCCCGTGCCGTGGCCGTGAACGGCCGAGACCGCAATGGGATCTCCGAGGCCAAGCTCGTAAAACTCGTATATGGCAGGATCCGTTCTGCCGGTCGAGTCCATTTTGTTGACCGCAAGCACCGTCGGCTTTTTCGAGCGCAGCAGCATGTTGGCAACGTCCTTGTCCGCCGCCGTCACGCCCGTGCGCACATCGGTGACAAGCACAATGACATCCGCCGAGTTTATCGCAATGTTTGCCTGCTCGCGCATGAACATGAGGATTTCGTTATCCGTTGTCGGCTCAATGCCGCCGGTGTCAACGATGTTGAATTTTCTTCCGAGCCATTCGCATTCGGCATACAGTCTGTCGCGTGTAACGCCGGGCGTATCCTCAACTATGGACAGTCTGCGTCCGCAAAGCTTATTGAAAAGCATGCTCTTTCCCACATTGGGTCTGCCGACTATGGCTATGAGAGGCTTTGACATAAAGATAACCTCCGTTCCGATTAGTTCTGATTATATTTATAGTACTGCTGCCGCTCGGGCGAGCGGACGGGTATTTTGACCTCGGGCAGGTTATCGCCGCTTATGGCATCCCAGAGGGCAAATCCGTCCGATTCTATAGGGTATATCTTAACGCCGAGGGCATCTATGGCCTGCTCGAGCGTAATATCGTCGAGAAAATCAAGCTCGTCGCGGCGCAGCATATTCTGCGAAACGAAAAGGCGCTCGCCCAAGTCTTTTCCGCGCAGCTGAGCAATGAGATCCTGCCCCGTTATGAGGCCGGAAACGTTTACTCCGTGGCCGAAAAAGTCGTTTTGAACGGCGTAGACCTTACCATTTATATTATCATACTTTTCCGCTGCAATACAAATAAGTTTTTCAAAATACGGCGCTACCGACACTCCGCAGGCTATGGAAAACGGCACTCCGTCAGGCTTTTCCGAAAGGCTGAGCGCGCCGCGGAACTCGCGCTCGAGCAGGCGTATCATTCCGACGCCGTTTTCAAGCTGCGTGTGCTCCTCGTAGAAATCGTCGTCCGGCAGCTCTCGCTGCGCGCAGATATACATTTCGTCCGAGCAGAAAAATATCCTCGTGCCGTATTTTTTTACGCACTCGTCGCCGAATGCCGTGACCATATCTATCGTCTCTCCCGAGTGCTCGGGCGTAAACGACTCGAGCGGATACAGACCCTCGCGGTATTTCGTTAGTCCGACCGGAACGATCGACACGCTGTGCACCGCAGGATACATGGCCGCAAGATCCTGCATGGTCTGCATAAGCGCCTTGCCGTCGTTAAGTCCGGGACAGCAGACGATCTGGCAGTTCATGACGATGCCGCCGCCGGCAAAGCGGCGCATTATATCAACGCATTTGCCCGCGTTTTTATTGCGCAGGAGCCTCACCCTAAGCTCGGGATCGGTCGCGTGAACGGAGATGTTCACAGGGCTTATGTGCAGGTCGATTATGCGCTGAATCTCGCGCTCGGACAGATTGGTGAGCGTAATATAGTTTCCCAGCAAAAAGCTCAGGCGCGCGTCATCGTCCTTGAAGTACATCGTCTTGCGCATGCCTTTCGGGAGCTGGTCGATGAAGCAGAAAACGCAGTTGTTGGCGCAGCTTCGGGGATTATCCATCAGATACTCGGCAAACTCAAGGCCGAGGTCACGCCCCTCGGGCTTTTCGACACGCACGATATGCTCTGTTCCGTCCTTGCGGCGAAGCTTTATATGCAGCACCGGCTCATAGGAGAAGTATTTATAGTCGAGAACATCGTGGATCACGTTTCCGTTTATGCTGACTATCTCATCGCCTATATGCGCCTTGTGCAGCAGAGGACTGTCGTTATCGATTTTTGAAATAACGTCATTTTTCATACACTTTAATAAGCAAAAGGAGGAAGGGGTACCTGTACCCATTCCTCCTTGAGCTTAGCATTTTAATTACTTCTCATCAACGGTGAGAACCTTGCGGCCGTTGTACATACCGCATGCCTTGCACGCACGGTGGGGCATTTTGAACTCGCCGCAGTTGGGGCACTTTACGATGCCGGGAGCCTCGAGCTTCCAGTGAGACGAACGTCTCTTATCACGTCTCTGTCTTGATACTTTTCCCTTAGGGACTGCCATGGTGACACCTCCTGAATAATAGCTGCATGTCAGCGTAAATATTATTGATCACTATCCAACAGTTGCTGCAAAACAGCAAGTCTTGGATCGACTTCTTTCCCGCACGCGCAGGGGCCAAGGTTTAGATCGGCTCCGCACCGGGAGCAAAGGCCTTTACAATCCTCCGAGCACAGAAACTTCGTTTCCATGTCAAGGACGAAAAGGGTCGAGAGCGTTTCATCGAGATCAAGATTGTCCCCGTCGAGAACAAAGACCTCGGGATCTTCAGACTCTCTGTCGGATATGAAGGCGTGGAGGTCCATCACCTTGCTGCTGTCAAACAGTTTACCACATCTGTCGCAGACGCAAGTCATTTCGGCTGTCAGGGTACCCTCGAGTGTCAGGATACCTGCCTCATTAAACACTCTGCCTTCTGCCGTGGGCGGGGTCTTATACTCTTTGATCGAGTCAAATTCCAATCCCTCCGTGTTCAGCTCGCATTTGAACGGAACACTCTTTCCGGGAACTTCAATTATCTGTCTCAAATCAAGCAGCATAGTGCACCTCTCCACAGTCGCTTGAATATTATAGTGGAATTACCCCGGCTTGTCAACCGAAAAAATTCGCTTTTCGGACAAAAACTCGAAAAAACAGGCATATTGCTAAACGGCAGGAAAAATGCTATAATCGTTTATCATATTTTAACGGAGAACGACATGAAAAAGAGTGTAAAGATCCTTATAATCTGCGTACTTATTGCGGCGCTTATCGCCGGCGGAGTTATATATCTCATCTTCCAGACTCGCGACGATGATCTCCTAATCGGCGAGGAGCGCGCGCAGCAGATAGCCCTTAATGACGCAGGGCTTGCGGCAAACCAGGTCTCACGGCTCAAAGCAAGGATCAAGCTTGATGACGGCGTGTGGTGCTATAAGGTCACATTCCGCACCATCGCCATTGAATATGAGTATGAGATCGAGGCGTATTCAGGCGCAATACTTGAAAAGGACATGGACGACTGAAAAATATCGGGGTTTCTTTCGAAGCCTCGATATTTTTATATAAACTGCGCAAAAACGCTTGCGCCGATAACGGTGAACACTCCCGACACAGCGATCGACAAGCCGCTCATGGCTCCTTCGATCTCTCCCATCTCCAAAGCTTTTGCAGTCCCAATAGCACTTACGCCCTTGCATTTCCACTGTTTTTAAAAGCACTTTATATTTCGCGCGTTTCGTGATATAATCTCAAAAAACATCCTTTCGAAAGGACTTAAAAGCAGCATGAAACGAACATTTGGCATAATAGCGGCGCTTATTCTTGCGCTTTGCCTTTGCGCCTGCACAAAAAGCGGCGAGAGCACGACTCAGCCGACCGAGACGCAGCCTTCATCCACGCAGGATCTTTCCGTATACGAAAAAAGCGAGGGACTTCTCTCGCAGGAGGTATGGTACAACGAAAACGGTCTTAAATTCAGCACTGTCAAGTACGAGTACGACGCTGCCGGCCGCCTTGTAAAGGAAACGACCCTCGGCATAAACGACGCGCCGGTAGGATACAAGGAATACGTTCTCAACGCTGACGGGCTGCCGGAGACAATGATAAACTATATCGCAGACGGCCCGGAGGAATACTCCGAGGAGTACCGCGTTTTGTTTGAGTACAACGACACAGGCCTTAAGATGAAAGAAACGAGCATGATCGGCGACACGGCCGCATCGGTCACGACCTATGCCTACGAGGGCAGCGATCTTGTCAATGAAAAATACTATGAAGGCTCGGATCTTATAAGCGAAATTGCTTATGAATACGATGAGGCCGGCAGGCTCACAAAGCTTGTGCGCCGCGATATGCTCGAGGACAGCGAGACTTCGGAGACCTGCACCTATGACGAAACCGGACTTCTCGCCTCGCGCGAGGTAAGCGGCAGCGACGGCATTGAAAGCCGCACCGAATACAGCTATGACGAGCACGAAAACGAGCTTTCCGTCAGCATTTACGGCCCCGGCGGCGATACAATAAGCATCACGAAGAACGAATATGAATACGACGAACCGGGCAATATAGTCAAATGCACGCGCACTCAGGGTGACGGCGAGCAGAGCACGGTCATTGAATACAACTGGAGCTACGTCAAAGGCTGACGAATTAACAATTAATTTATATATTCGGGCATTTGCTGTGATAATATGTACTATTGAAATATTATCAATCAGGTGACTTTTCCATGAGAGAAAAATTTGCGCGCTTTATGGCAGGACGCTGCGGAATAGACCAGCTCAACAGATTCCTGTCGATATTGAGCCTTGTGCTCATGATCGTGGCTGTGGTGTTCAACGGAACACGGTTTTCAAGACCCATTTGGCTTATCGCGTTCATCCTGCTCATACTTGTCTACGCGCGTATGCTGTCGAGAAATCTTTATAAGCGCAGCGCCGAAAATACGCGCTATCTTCGGCTGCGCATGAACGTTAGCGGAAAGTTTGAGATGATCAAGGTCCGCTGGACGCAGCGCAAGGACTATAAGTTCTTCACATGCCCCGCTTGCCGCACGACGCTCAGAGTTCCCCGTCACAAGGGGAAAATAAACATCGTCTGCAAGAAATGCGGCAACTCGTTCACGGGCAAGACCTGATATGTTCGGCTTTGTAACGGCGGATCTTGCCGGGCTCAATGAACAACAGCGAAAGCGATATAAAGCCTACTACTGCGGCCTGTGCCGCAGCCTGAGCGAGCGTCACGGCTCGTTTGCGCGCTTTACGCTGACCTACGACATGACGTTTCTGGTCATGGTGCTCAGCGGTCTGTATGAGCCGTTTGACCTGAGCGGCGAGGCTCCATGCCCTGCGCATCCGCTCGGCAAGCGCGCGTTTTTGCAGTCGGAGATCAGCGACTATGCCGCCGACATGAATGTTGCGCTGGCATACCTCAACTGCCTTGACGATTGGCACGATGAGCTAAACGCCGCGGCGCTTGCCTCGGCAGGAGTGCTCAAGCAGTCATACGAAAAGGTATGCGTCGAATATCCGCGCCAGTGCGCTGTCATAAAGCAGTCGATGGAAGAGCTTAAGAAGATCGAGGATCGCAGAGACAGCTCGACCGACGCCGCGGCCGCAGCGTTCGGCCGGCTTATGGCGGAGCTTTTCGTCATGCGCGAGGATCACTGGCAAAGCGATCTGCGCGCTTTCGGCATGGCGCTCGGGCAATTTGTTTATGTCATGGACGCCTGCATTGATTTAAAAGGCGACAAAAGAGCATATAAGTACAACCCCTTCGTTTACCTGTACGGCAGGCTTGACGAGCAGGAGCGCTTCAAGGCGATACTCGAGCTTCTGCTTGCCGACTGCGTGAGAAGCTTTGAGCGGCTGCCGATAATTCAGGATGCGGACATAATAAAAAATATACTGTGCAGCGGCGTGTGGATAAAATTCAATCAACACTACGGAATAAGCACTAAGTAAGGAGCAGTACCGAATGGCACGGGACCCCTATGAAGTCCTCGGCGTTTCAAGAAATGCAACGGACGAGGAAATAAAAAAAGCTTACAGAGAGCTTGCGAAGAAATATCATCCGGACCGCAACCCCGGCGATGCAGCCGCGGCGGCGAAGATGAACGAGATAAACGCCGCATACGACCAGATCAAAAACGGTCAGACCGGCCCCTCCGGCGGCTATGGCGGAGGATACGGCAGCGGTTACGGCGGCTATGGCGGATTCGGTGGTTTCGGCGGCTACGGCGCGTATGAGCAGCCGCAGGAGCGCGCAGAGTGCCGCGCAGCGGTCAACTACATACGCAACGGCAGATACAACGAAGCTCTCACCGCGCTCTCGCAGGTTCCGCTTTCCGAGCGTGACGGGCGCTGGTACTATCTGAGCGCCGTTGCCAATATGTATCTCGGCAACAAGATAAACGCCCTTGAGGACGCAAAACGCGCCGTCGAGATCGATCCGGATAACCCGAACTATCGCCAGCTTCTCAACAGGCTGCAAAATAACGGCCAGTATTATCAGGATTACAGCGGAAACTACAACAGCTCCTGCTGCATCTGCGACGACTGCTGCACCTCGTATCTGTGCTGCTCGTGCCTGACCCCGTGGGGCGGCATGTGCTGCTAAACAGAACAGTTTCGGCTGAGGCAAACGCCTCAGCCGTTTTACTATGCAAAAAGCTTTTTTATAGTCTCATCGGTGAAGGCGTCGAGCGCGTCGAAATCTACATGCGGATTATACGCGCGCTCAAGCTCGTCGTGATACTCCTTTGCTCGTGCAAGCCAGTGCACCGCCTCGCCTGTAAGCTCGCGCACGAGCTTATCGCGGCGCTTCAGCTCGCCCCGTGCCTCTTGCATGGTCTCTGTCTGTATCAGCGCATCGAGCCGCACATGGCGATAAGGCTCTGCTATATCCATTGCCGAGGCGGACACAAATCCCACTCCTCGTTCCGGCAGCAGCAGCGCATCAAATCTATCCGGGCACAGCGGCGATAAGCACGATATGCTTCCCATGCCGCGTTCTTTTGCCTCGGCGTGCAGCTGCTTGAGATAAATATCGGCAAGGCCGCAGCGGTCGTCAAGGAGATATATTCGTTTACATAACTTTTTAATATCGTCTGCAAGCACAAGCTCTCCCTTGCAGCTTATGCATCGCATAAATCTGCGCTGCTCGTGGGCATCGCTGCGCTTTTTGCCTGCGCCGCCCAGCTCGCGCAACGCTGCGCTCTGCGCCCGTTTTCTTACTTTTTGACGCGTTTCTTCGCTTATCAAACCCGGAATCTCGGCTTTTGCGGCGCTGCCTGCCGCGGCAAGGTAGGCATACGCCGTTTTATACATTGAGCGATATTCATCCGTCAATCGCGGAATAATCGGATCGCTTATCTGTCCGCAAAAGCGCCCTAAGTTAACATAATCTGAATTATATGCGAAATTTACAGGCTCACCTGCGTGCGGCGCTGTTGCATCCGCAAACCCGATGTGCATTTCGGGTATGTACACCCCATCGAGCGAGTCCGGGTCGCCCGAGCATAGCACGCACTCGGTATCATGTCCGTGATCGGCCGCTGCCTGCGCAATACGCCGCATGAAGCCCGATTTTCCGCCGCCGGGTCCGGCTTTTATCAGATGCAGAAAGTCGCCCTCGCCGCTGCAAAAGCCGCCGTAAAGCGAGAAAAACCCGCCTGCGGAATTTGCGCCGAGGAAGCAGTTTACATTCAAGTTGCCTCACCTCCCTGCATTTTATGCCGCACGGGATGTTCGCGGTGCCCTAAACAATTGACATTTTTGCAGCGCAATGCTAAAATAATCAGGTATTTGCCGGTGTGGTGGAATGGTAGACACGGCGGACTTAAAATCCTCTGATGCTTGCGTCGTGCCGGTTCGAGTCCGGCCACCGGCACCAAAAAAGCGTCAAGCTTCGCAGAAGCTTGGCGCTTTTTACTTATTCACTATTAACTCTTCACTAAAATCGAGTGGGGCAAAAGGCTGCGGTTCTTTGCGCTTTTTTATCGCCAAAATGCATTTTTATGCACATTGGCGCTTGACAAAGCGCAAAATTTGTGTTTTAATTCATCCTGCAAACATAATATTCGCTTCCGTCACCACCGGGTGATGGATCAAAAGCGCACGGGACTTTTCCGTAGGTACGACGTGGAAACACGTTATAAGGAAGAGCCTCGGGCGTTTTATTGTTTTTTAGGAGGTATAAAGATGAAGATCAAGCCTTTTGAAGTCGAAGAATGGATGAACGCCTATGAAACAGGCGCAAAGTATAACATTGCCGAGACCTGCGTAAATTCCGTCTCAATAGATGAGCTTTTTGAGCTGACAGGAGCTGACAAGCAGGCATTCTTGAGCTCCATGTGCTCGCAGCGCCTGACATACGGCTATATTGAGGGCGCGCCGGAGCTTAAAAGCGGCATCTGCAAGCTTTACAAGACCCTCAAGCCCGAGGAGATAGTCACCACTCACGGCGCTTCGGGCGCAAACCACCACATTTTCTACTCGCTTGTTGAGCCGGGCGACCGCGTTATCAGCATCATGCCGACCTATCAGCAGCTTTACTCCATCCCGGAGTCCTTCGGCGCCGATCTCAAGCTTCTGCACCTGAGCGAGAAAAACGGCTTCCTGCCCGATCTTGACGAGCTGCGCGCCCTTGCCGTTCCCGGAACGAAAATGATATGCATAAATAACCCCAACAACCCAACAGGCGCTTTGATGTCAAAGGACATGCTCATGCAGATAGTCGAGATAGCGAAAAGCGTCGGCGCTTACGTCATGTGCGACGAGGTTTACCGCCACCTGACGCAGGACGACGTGTGGAGCGAGTCGATAGTCGATCTGTACGACAAGGGCATATCCGTCAGCAGCATGTCCAAGGTATTCTCGCTTGCAGGAATACGCCTCGGCTGGATAGCAACCCACGACAAGTCCGTTATAAAAAGTTGCCTCTCGCACAGGGACTATAACCTTGTAAGCTGCGGCATATTCAAGATATGCGGACTTGAAAAAAGCGGAGATGGTGCTATAATACAGACAAAGATATTCTTGGAGGGGTTTTTATGAAAAAGATCGCAAAGCGCAGCGTTGAGGTCGAGGTTCAGCCCGAGGATATAAGCCCGCTGGAGCTTTTGCAGCCCGGCAAGCTCAACAAGCGCACGGTTATGCGCCTTTTGCGCAAGGTCGATATCAAAAAGGTCGGCATTGCAGCCGGCGGCGCGGCAGTCGTTTTGTCGGCAGTGAGCCTTACGGGGCGCTATACGTTCTATAAAGGCATCGTTTCCGGCGAGCTTAAGCGTCAGCTTGCGCCGGTGAACAAAAAGCTCGACGAGCTGAAGGCTCAGAACGCAGAGCTTAAGGCCGAGGTCGAACGCCTGAACGCGCAGTGCGAGGACGAAAAAGAGAACTGAGCAAAAAACAATATCGGCATAGTCGCATAAACGACTATGCCGTTTTTTATATGCCGGCGAGCTTCACTCCTCGTCAGGCTTGTATTCCAATATATCTCCCGGCTGGCAGTTTAGGACATCGCAGATGGCCGCCAGGGTGGAAAAGCGGATGGCGCTTATATGTCCATTCTTCATTTTTGATAAATTCACGTTGGCCACGCCGACTCTTGCCGATAGCTCGTTGAGGCTCATCTTCCTGTCGGCCATGACACGATCCAGCCGCAAAATGATCTGTCCCATTCTTCCGCCTCCTTACAGGGTCTCATCCCATTCCTTTTGCAGGCAAACACCGTATCTGAAAATAGCCACCAGAGCCATGGTTACAACAAACGCTATCAAAATGCCCCACTGAATGCTGACATTGGTGCTTTTTCCTGCGGTGAAAAAGCTCTCCAGCATCGTTTCGGCGGCAGAAGCAAAAACGGCAACCGGAAGAAGTGAAAAGCCAAAGCCGCGCATCTTGGCCACAACTTCATTGCAGAACGGAGACTCGCACTTGGTGAGCACGGAAAACATCCCTCTGAGCAGCCAAAGCGCAACGGTTGCGGACGCTGCAAACAGCGCGGCGAAAATAAACACTTTCGTAAGATCGCTTGCGTTATATTCGGCCGGGGAGGCCTCGGCCTGCATGACCTTCGTGTTTCCGTCGGAGTGGATCTCGGCAGAGTCATATGAACGGTTAAAAAGCTTAAGCTCAGTTTTAAACTGCTGATCCTCAGGCGGTGTGACCTTACCTGCGCCCTCCCCGAGCATATACTCCGGACTGCTTTCGCCGGAATAGCTGAAGTTTCCTCCGATTATATTCCACAATGTATCAAAGCTTTCCGCATTGAAGCGCAGCTCGGTGTTTTCAATAACGCGCACCGTCAGTGCGTTATCCGGCAAAGCCGCCACGAAAGCGGCCGCAATGCAGCATGAGATCGTTATAATCGCCGCTATAACGGTCAAAACCGTCATGACTATCTTTCCTGCCTTGCCAAACAGACGGAATTTTGAAATAGTATCGGAATTCATGTGTGCTATTCCTTTCTGCGAAAGCGCTCTGCCCGAGCGTCCCTGTGATAGATAGCTGTATTATAGCATTCTTTTGCGCGCAATGCACCAAAAATTAAGAGCGCAGTGCAGCTTTAGAGAGTTCTGCCGCTCAGCACCGTCCAAGCTGCAATCACGGCCGTCAGCAGGACGGTGATCGCCGCCGATAAAAGTCGTGTCCGCCGTTTTCTCTGCATTCCGAGAACAGTTACGGCAACGATCGCCGCGCATGATACCACCGTCAGCAAATGCCGCGGAAACACTTTGAGTATCTGCTGAAAATAGCTTACGCCCATAAGAGCGACGATCGTATTTCCGACGCCCAGTATCGCTGCGCCCAAGGCATTCTGGCGCTTTGCAAGGAACGCGATTGCTCCACCGGGGAGGGTCAGCAGCGAAACGGGCAGCCAAATGCTCGTGTAATAGTAAAGCGCCTTGTCCAAGCCGATCGCAGGCAGCTCAATGAGGTAAATTACCGGCTGGCTTATGATGAAAAACACAAGGCATTTGAGTCCGGCCTCACGGGCGCTTTTGCAGTTTGACACGATCAAAACCGCAAACAGCACCCACCACTCGAGCGTGACTGCAACGTCCTGAAACGAAGTGTCGTGCAGGATCGGTATCTGATTTATTACGCCGACATAGATACCGATGATCACCGCAAAGCCGCAGACTATCGGCCATGTCATCGGCAGGCCGCCGAACGCAGCGGATATCTTCTTCATTTCTCAGCCCCCGACCGAGGATATCGTGCCGTCGGCATTGAAGCCGACTGTCACCGTATAGTCCTTGATAGCGAACGGCATATCGCCCAAGGTTTTTGAGAAAGTGAGCTTTACATCCTCCGTACCCACACCCACATGAGAAAACTCAAACACATAGGTGCTGCCGTTTTCGCGGCTGTCATTGAGCGCCAGCGACTCGGGGTCGGAGCTTTCAAGCTCATACTTTTCGCCGACGGCATACGGGAGCAGGATGCCGAGCTTCGGCAAGCCGCCCTTAAAGCCGAAATTGCACTTTCCACGGAAGAAGATCGGCAATATCAGCATCAGCAGGCCGGCTATGATAAGCCTTGCAATATCGTCGTTTATCTGATACAGAAACGACTCCTTCCCACCCATAGCTTCAAACATCAGCCCTGTCAAAACGGCGATCGTATCGCGCAGGACAAAAAAGGCCAGCGGAACAATCAGCGCCGTAAACAGCGCGTTATTTAAAAATCTGTGCTTCACGGTTTTCTCCATAAAGGCCACCTCCGACTGTGATCAACGTAAATTATTTAACGTAAAACGTTAAATCGATAGCATCACCGGCTCAAAGGCATGTCAAGAGTTTTTTAATGTTTATCATTAAAAAATTTGACGTTTTGCGTCGGCAAACCGTATAAAAAGCTCCCGTATCACAGGATACGGGAGCTTTGCGTCCTTATTTTGATTTCGGTTCGGGTTTTTCTCCGGCAAGAGGCTTGCCGTTTACGGCGTTGCGCGCAACGACATACAGCACCGAGCACAGCGGAACGCTGATGAGCATTCCGACAACTCCCATTGCATTGCCTCCGATCGTAACAGCAACGAGAACCCATATACCGGGCAGGCCGACGGATTTGCCGACGACCTTTGGGTAAATTAGATTGCCTTCAAACTGCTGCAGAACGATGATGAACACAACAAACCACACGGCCTGGATAGGCTTTACGAGCAGGATCAAAAACGCGCCGATAGCGGTTCCTATAAACGCGCCGAACACGGGGATCAGCGCCGTGAAGCCGACGAGCACGGATATCGCCGGGGCATACGGCATGCGGAATATCGACATGCCGATAAAGCACAAAGCGCCGATGATGACAGCCTCGGTGAGCTGGCCGGTTATGAAGTTTGTAAACGTGCGGTTTATAAGGTCGAGCATATCGAGAAGCTTCTGCATCTTCTCGGGCTTCATGAGCTTTGCAAGCACCTTTTTCGACTGCCGCTTGAGCGTTTCCTTCTGAGCAAGAACATAGATGGAAAACGCAAGCGCCAGCACGATGTTTATGACCGCCGTTACGATCGACGTCGTTGCCGACAGGGTGGTATTCAAAACAGCCGTGCCGCCGTCCTTGAGGATCTGAATAAACTTATCCGTATCAAAGCTGAATTGCGGCAGCTCCACTCCGTACTTATCCAGACGCAGAGCCAGAGCTTCCCACCAGCTTTCCACCTCGGATACATACGAGGGCACCATGCTCACAAGCGAGGACACCGAATCGCTCAGCTCAGGCATGATGATGAACACGACGGCGAGAATGATGCCGATGACCAGCAGTATGCTCAGCAGCAGGCATATCGGGCGCTTCATTTTTTCGACCCATTTGCCCTTGCATTTGCTCAAAAGCTTCATCCACAGCCGCTCGATCGGCCGCATGATGACATTGACGACATACGCTATGCACAGGCCGATCACAAACGGCGAAATGAGCGAATACAGCTCGCCGATGTATTTAAACAGCAGCTTGTGATTATATATCGCCCATATAAGAAGCACCGTGAACGTTATGATGAGCAATATTCGTTTTACGGTTTTTTTACTGAGTTCCAATGCTAAGCCCCCTTCTCCAGCTCTTACTGCACGCTGAACAGGATATCGCCGTAGGTCGGATACGGCCAGAACTGCTTTGCCGTATTGACTTCAAGCTCGTCAACACTTGCTCTGAGCGCTTCCTGCGCAGGAAGCACCTTGTCGCGGAAAACGGATGCTCTTGTGTAGTTATCCGAATACTCGTCGGCAGATTCGGCCGCGTCGGCCAATGCCTGCGCATTTTTGACCGTTTCGCTCATAAGGGTGCTTATCTTGGCTGCCTGATCCTTTTCAAAGCTATTGTCGATGCCGAGCTGCGCTTTAACTATGGCAGTATCGCTCAGCTGCTTTGAGTAAGCGCTTGCCGCCGGGAGAATATCCTGCCAGACCATCTCCTGCATGGTCTGCGCCTCGATGCGAATGACCTTGCAGTAATTATCGAGCTTCATCTTGTAGCGCGCTGCAAGCTCGATCTCGGAATACACTCTGTGACGCGCGAAAAGATCAACATTCTTTATATCGAGATAATACGGCACGCAGTCCACCGTCGTGCGGAAGTTTTTAAGTCCGCGCGCGGCCGCTTCCTTGAGCCACTCTTCGCCGTAGCCGTTTCCGTTGAATATGATGCGCTTATGCTTTTTTATAACGCTGCGGATAAGCTCGTGCAGGCTCGTTTCGAAATTATCGGCATTCTCCAAAATGTCGGCATATTTGCGCAGCGACTCGGCAACGGCGGTGTTGAGAACGACGTTTGCGCCGGATATGGAGGTTGACGAGCCGAGCATACGGAACTCAAACTTATTGCCGGTGAAGGCAAAGGGCGAGGTGCGGTTGCGGTCGGTCGCGTCGCGCGCAAACTTGGGCAGAACATGGACGCCGACCTTTATCTGCTCCTTTTCCTTGCCGCCGTAGGGCGTGTCGTTTTCTATCGCCTCAAGTATCTCCTCAAGCTCCTCGCCGAGGAACACCGAGATTATCGCCGGGGGCGCTTCGGCAGCGCCGAGGCGGTGGTCGTTTGCAGCGCTCGCAACGGATATGCGCAGCATATCCTGATAATCATCGACAGCCTGCAAGACCGCACACAGCAGCAGCAGAAACTGAGCGTTTTCATACGGAGTCTCGCCCGGCTCGAGAAGGTTTAACCCCGTGTCGGTCGTCATAGACCAGTTATTGTGCTTGCCCGAGCCGTTAACGCCGGCAAAGGGCTTTTCGTGCAGCAGGCACACCATGTCGTACTTACGGGCAAGCTTTTGCATAAGCTCCATTGTTATCTGGTTGTGGTCTGCCGCGATATTGGTCGTTGTGTAGATCGGCGCAAGCTCGTGCTGGGCAGGCGCGACCTCGTTATGCTCGGTTTTCGCAAGAACGCCGAGCTTCCACAGCTCCTCGTCAAGCTCTTCCATGAACGCGGCGACGCGAGGCTTTATCGTCCCGTAATAATGATCATCCAGCTCCTGACCCTTGGGTGGCTGCGCGCCGAAGAGCGTTCTGCCGGTGTACATTACATCCTTGCGTTTTTCATAAACGCTTTTGTCGATGAGAAAATACTCCTGCTCCGGGCCGACGGTCGTCTTTACGGCCGTGACGTCGTTATTTCCGAACAGACGGAGCACGCGCAGTCCTTGACGGTTGAGAGCCTCCATAGAGCGCAAAAGCGGAGTTTTCTTATCCAGTGCTTCGCCGCCGTAAGAGCAGAACGCCGTCGGTATGCAAAGGACATTATCCTTGATAAACGCATACGAGGTCGGATCCCACGCGGTGTAGCCGCGCGCTTCAAACGTTGCGCGCAGTCCGCCGGTCGGGAAGCTTGACGCATCCGGCTCGCCCTGGATAAGCTCCTTTCCGGAAAACTCCATGATTATTCTGCCGTTATCACTGGGTGAAATAAAGCTGTCGTGCTTTTCGGCGGTGATGCCGGTCATCGGCTGGAACCAGTGCGTAAAGTGCGTTGCGCCCTTTTCTATCGCCCAGTCCTTCATCGCGTTTGCAACTATCTCGGCCGTTTCGACGTCAAGCCGCTCGCCGAGCTTTATTGAGCGTTGGACCTGCTTATATGCCTGTTTTGGCAGCCGCGCCTGCATGACGCAGTCGTTAAACACCATAGAGCCAAACAATTCAATTACATTTTTCATTAGCAGATCCGCCTTTCGTGCATTGGGGTATAACATTGCCCTAATAGAGGAATTATATTACCCGATGCTCATTTTTGTCAACGCTTATATGTAAAAGCGTTGACAAACATATCACAGGCGTGTATACTAACTGTACTAATAAAACCCATACAGTTGTTCGATCTGCTGCTTGGATTTGTGAAAGAAAAGCTCATGAAAAATACGCTTAAAAACAATCTGCTGTGGATAGCTCTTTTGGCTGCCATATCGGCAATAACGATAAAGATCGTCACATCCTGCTCAAAAGGCTTTTCGTGGGGACGTTTTGTATGCTTTTTAAAGGGTGCTGATCCTGTGTGGATAATGCTTGCCGTGCTGTGCGCATTTGGCTTTATCTACTTTGAGGGACTCGGTCTGCAATGCACCTGCCGATTCTTCGGGCATGGTTTTCCCGCCGGAAAGGGCATTATTTTTTCCGCCTCCGATATTTTCTTTTCCGCGATCACGCCATCTGCGACCGGCGGCCAGCCGGCAGCGCTTATTTTAATGCTCAAGCACGGAACTCCGGCTGCGGTGTCAGCTATCGCATTGCTTTTGAACCTTGTGATGTACACGGTTGCCATACTTACTATAAGTGCTGTGTGCTGCCTTGTTTATCCGGGCATTCTTTGCCGCATGAGCCTTGTTCCGAAGCTTTTCATTGCCTTCGGCGTCATTGTTCAGACAGCGTTTATCGCACTGTTTCTCATGTGCATTTTCAATGAAAAGCTCATCCTCAAGGTTTGCCGCTGGGGGCTGAGGCTGCTGTGCAAAATACATGTTTATAAGGACTATGACGCGCAGTATGAAAAGCTGCTTGCAATGATAAAGCAGTATAAGGAATGCGGCGCACTGCTGAAAAAGGAAACCGGGCTGCTAATAAAGGTGTTCCTGTGCAATCTTGCGCAGCGTCTGTCGGTGATACTTGTTTCGGTTTGTGTGTTTCTTGCGGTCGGCGGCGAGGCAAAGTGCGCGTTCAAGGCGTTTTCCGTGCAGGCGCTTGCCGTGCTCGGCTCGAATGCGGTTCCCATCCCCGGAGCGGTCGGTGTTGCGGATTTCATCCTGCTCAGCGGATTCAGGCAGATCGTACACGAGCCTGTGAGCGTTGAGCTTTTAAGCCGCGGCATAAGCTTCTATGCAACGATAGTGTTCTGCGGTGTTCTTTTGCTCTGCGTACTTATAAAAAGAAAGCTTAAAAACGGTGATAAGATATGACTTCAAAGAAAATGGCCGTCGGCCTTACCTGCTGCTACTTCAAGCATCTCGGCTGGCCGGCACGTCAGATAATGACTAACCCGATACTTACTGCAATCATCGGCGCTTATATGGACACGAAGCTCTCGACCCGGCGCATCAGCGGCTTTATCCGCGCGAACGCGCTCAATATGAGCGACTATATAAAGCAGGATTACCGCTGCTTCAACGACTTTTTCACCCGGCAGGTCAAGGCCGGCGCGCGTCCGATAAACACCGACCGTGACACACTCATCTCCCCCTGTGACGGATACATGTCGGCGTATAAAATAAGCAGCGACTCCGAGTTTTCGATAAAAAACAGCTATTACAACGTCGAGGATCTCGTAGGCGGTGCGGATATCGCAGACGATTACATAAACGGCACCTGCCTCGTACTGCGGCTTGGCGTTGAGAATTACCACCGCTATTGCTACATCGACGACGGCTTCAAAAGCCGCAACTGGCACATTCAGGGGCGCTATCATCCCGTGCAGCCGATAGTAGTGCGCAAAAGGCCCGTGTTTATGCAGAACACTCGTGAATACTGCATGCTGTACACCGAAAATTTCGGTACCGTTGTGCAGATCGAGGTCGGCGCATGCCTCGTCGGGAAGATCGAAAACTACCGTCAGGCAGGCGTTATCCATCGCGGCGAGGAGAAAGGTCTGTTCCGCTTCGGCGGCTCAACGATCGTCCTGCTGTTCAAGGAAGGCGTGCTCGATCTTCCGCAGGAAATTTTCGAGCAGACCCTGCACGGCAGGGAAAAGCCTGTGATATTCGGAAGCGCAATATGCAAAAAGGCGGATCATTAAAGAATCACAAAAAATACTATTGCATAGCAAAAAGCCTGTCCTCCCGGACGGGCTTTTTGAATTCTTAATTCATTTACCTCAAAGTGCGTGGATCCTGCGTTGGTGCAGAAGCTGTCTATCCTGCAAAACTAAGAAACAGAATAAGCCGGAGGATATCGTGAAGCTTTGCATACGCATAGCCGTCGGCGCAGCCTGCCGGCGGTGCGTTTCCGTCGGCGGCTTTGATCTGCGCGAGGTTGCGATAAGCGAGCACGAATCAATATTCGACGTTCCGGCCGAGTTTCGTCGGGAAACGACATACATATGATTGTATAATCGTCATGTCAGTGCAAATTATGCACAATTATTTTCTTATATAACTGGCTATTTCGCTGTTTTTAAACTTTTTGTATGAATACCGTTGCAAGTGATGTAATAATTCTGTATAATATTTGTCGTATGTTGACACTATGACTTTTGCAAATGGAGCAAGGAGGAAAAAAATGAGAACACGAATTATCAGTCTGGTAATGGTTCTGGCGCTCGTATTCACGCTGCTGCCCGTTTATGCCATTGCCGATGCCGTATCCGTCACAGGGAACGACGATACAACGGACAGTCAGAGTATAGATATTCAGGATATCGTCGGGAAAATACAAGCCCTGATCAAAGGCGGCGACCCCAACGGCGAGCTTGAGAATCTTCTGAAAGGGCTTAATATCGACACGATCGTCCAAATTCTCGAAAAGCTCGGCCTTGACAGCAATACCGCCAAGCAGCTCCTTGGAAAGCTCAAGGATATGGATATGAACGCGCTTTACGATACCTTAAAGGAGCTTCTTGAAAACGGCAATATCCCCACCGATAAGATTATTGATATCCTCAAGGGCTTGTTCGGTGATAGCAACGGCAATATCCCCACCGATAAGATTATTGATATCCTCAAGGGACTCATTGGCGGCAACGGCAATATCGACACCGATAAGATTATTGAGATCCTCAAGGGACTCATCGGCGGCAACGGCAATATCGACACCGATAAGATTATTGAGATTCTCAAGGGACTCATCGGCGGCAACGGCAATATCGATACCGATAAGATTATTGAGATCCTCAAGGGACTCATCGGCGGCGACGGCGATATCGGCGGAATTCTCGGGCAGCTTGATGCATACACTCTTCTCAAGGCTATCGCCGGACTTATCGGCAGCAAGCTTGATGTTACCGGCCCCAAAGACGTTACCGTGAATGAAGGCGAGACCGCGACCTTCAATGTCAAGGTCAACAGTAAGGCATCCGGCCTCAAGTACATGTGGATCGAGCCTTCCGTCGTCAAGGGTCTTGACCTCGGCGGCATCGACTTTTCCGGCAGCAAGCTTGAGATCGCAATGAAGCTCTTCCAGGCTCTGAGCAAGGTTTCCCTCAGCACCACTGACACTCTTGAGCTTAAGAACACCGCAGCCGCGGATAACGGCCGCACCTTCGCATGCGTGATCTATAACATCGCGCTTAAGGACATCACCCTGTTCGTGACCGACGAGGCAAAGCTCACCGTTACCCCGGTCGTTCCCTGCCAGCACGTCAAGGTCATTGACACTCCGGCCATCGCAGCTACCTGCACCACCGACGGCCGCACCGAAGGCAGCCACTGCAGCGTGTGCAATGAAGTTCTCAGCGTATCCGAGGTCATCAAGGCCACCGGCCACGATTTCAGCGACCTCGACGGTATCCGCTGCAAGAACTGCGGCGAATACGTTCCCTTCCCCTTCACCGATGTTCCCAAAACCGCTTGGTGCCGCGCCGATGTTGAGTATGTATGGCAGCACGGCATCATGAAGGGCGTTTCCGCCACCAAGTTCGGCCCGGACACCAAGATGACGCGCGCAATGTTCGTCACCGTCCTCTATCGCATGGAGGGCTCGCCTTCCGTTGAAGGCATGCAGATCCCTGCATTCACCGATATCGGCGCAAAGTGGTGCTACGACGCGATCATCTGGGCATATAACGCCGGAGTCACCCTCGGCAAGACCGCCACGACGTTCGCTCCCAACGACTCCATAACGCGCGCTGAGATCGTCACCATGGTCTATCGCTACTCCGGCTCCCCGACCGTCAGCGGCGTTCCCAACTTCACCGACGCGGCCAGCGTAGGTGCATGGGCGCGCGACGCGATCATCTGGGCAACCTCTGTTGGTGTTGTCAACGGCTACACCGATGGCAGCTTCGGCCCCAACAAGACCGCGCTCCGCTCCGAGATGGCAGCAATGCTCCATCGCTACATGGAGTTTGTCAAGGCATTCTGATATCTAAACTGAAAAGCTCCTGCAAGATCATCTTGCAGGAGCTTTTCTCTTATATGTGTAGTTAGCCTATCGCGCCCCACAGGGCGATATAAGCCTTGACGAGCTGCGCAGTGCCATACTCTTTAAGATGATATAGCAAAAGCTTCGGATGGCAGAACGATTCTGTATACCACAAGGGACAAAATAAAAAAAGTTGGAAACTCTGAAGTGCACTCTCTGGAAATCAGAGGCGCGGAGCAGAATTCCAACTTCGACGAAAGTATAACCGATTAAAGCAAAAATGTCAATAGCTACTCCCGAGAGCCGGAGAGCATTACCGAGCTGCGGCGGCAGAACGAACGCCTACATATTGACGCGGAAAAAGCCACTGCTTTATATTTGGGAGCAAGGGTCATAGTGCCCAAGATACCAAACAAAAGCAACGGCTATATACAGCGCGAATTTGAAAAATGCACAGATAGAATGGCAGGCGCACCGTACCGCCTACTAAAGCAGTGAGCAGCAGAAGTGGTGCGCCTACTTCTGCTAACAGTTTACCCACCTCAAGCGAAAATGTCAACAAACATTATGCTGATCAATCAAAAAAGCTTGCGTGAAATGAATCCCAACAGATCGCGCACTTAAATCATTACGCAAATATTTGATAAAAATATGGTTCAAAAAAGTGTATTGAAACCTCATTATCACAAGACTACAAGACGCACAAATGAAAAAGTAGACCCTACACCGGCAGAGGCAGCGCCGAACGCTGAAAGCTCGCCCATCAGGTCTACAAAAGCATCATAATTCAGATCAAGATATAAGTCAAGGAATACGTAAAAAACACCGGACAAATTGTCCGGTGTTTGGCAGGGGAAGAAGGCTTCGAACCCTCGGCCTACGGTTTTGGAGACCGCCGCTCTACCAGCTGAGCTATTCCCCTATAAAATTGGTGGGCCTTCAGGGACTCGAACCCCAGACCGACCGGTTATGAGCCGGTTGCTCTAACCAACTGAGCTAAAGGCCCTAATATCAGTATTGCCGTCACTAATGTGGCGGCAATACCCTTGGCGCCCCCTGTAGGATTCGAACCTACGACCCTGCGGTTAACAGCCGCATGCTCTACCTGTTGAGCTAAGGAGGCAAAAGCAAAGGGCTTGACTTGCGCCAAACCCTTCGATGTTGGCATTGACCTATCTTCCCGGTCCGTCTCCAGACAAGTATTGTCGGCACTGGTGAGCTTAACTTCCGTGTTCGGAATGGGAACGGGTGGACCCTCACCGTTAAAAACACCAACTATTCAAGGGATCACACCCTCAAAACTGAACAGAAAAGGAAGGAAGAAACAAGGCTGCCTGCATAACTGTAGGTCAAGCCCTCGGGCTATTAGTACCGGTAGGCTGAACACATTACTGCGCTTACACCGCCGGCCTATCAACCATGTAGTCTACATGGACCCTTACTCCATAAAGGATGGGAGATCTTATCTTAGGGGGAGTTTCACGCTTAGATGCCTTCAGCGTTTATCTCGTCCCGACATAGCTACCCAGCTGTGCCGTTGGCACGACAACTGGTGCACCAGAGGTCAGTCCATCCCGGTCCTCTCGTACTAAGGACAGCTCCCTTCAAATCTCCTACGCCCGCAACAGATAGGGACCGAACTGTCTCACGACGTTCTGAACCCAGCTCGCGTGCCACTTTAA